>Ga0308165_1001806_pt1 | contig 28250 bp, 30 predicted proteins | sample PhyWR2_FD_201032 | JGI IMG/M metagenome (GOLD analysis project Ga0308165, IMG submission 201032) | Phyllosphere microbial communities from UC Gill Tract Community Farm, Albany, California, United States - DLSLW.R2 | ecosystem: Host-associated > Plants > Phyllosphere > Unclassified | place: USA... | reverse complement strand
ACGCGTTGCGTCCACTGCACGCGTTCATATTCAAGAGGCCGAGATGAGTGAATGGCATTGATAACCCCTGATCGTTGCAATGCAGGCACGGAACGCCGGCCGGAACGCACGAGTGAATGCAATGCATCAAAAACTTCTGGATCTAGCTGTCGCCACCGATCGGGTAAGTCGAGATACCCGGTCTGCAGGCCAGCACTTGGTCGCCCACTGTCAGGCACCAAATACCAGGCGATGCCAAGGCGATAGCCATCCGACAAGGCCCGCAGCAGCGATAGTTTCAGATAACAGCCAATCTCACCAACACGCTGATGTCTCATTGCAAGGTCCTAGGGGGGCCAAATTTAACGCTAATATCTGTCTGCCATTGAAAAATGACAGCCTACCAGATCGAATGTATGTTAAAACAGGTAGCGTTAAAACCGTCGAAGCACAATAGCTTTGTCTATGAAAACGACGCCAAAAAGCCCGCTGCGAGACGTGGTTGCGCTGAATATGCGCAAACTGCGTGCGGAGCGTGGCTGGTCGCAGGAGTTTTTGGCAAATAAGTGTGGTCTCAATCGAACGTATTTGAGTGCCGTTGAAAGATCAGAACAAAATATTTCGATAGATAATTTATACCGCGTTGCACTTGGGCTTGGTGTCGAAAGTTGGATTCTGTTGCAATCCAACTGAAACTAAAACGAAACTCTACGATCCAAGTTCCGTCCAAATTTGTAAGAAGTAACCATGATGAGCGGGATGTTCCTTGTTCGCCATCGCCTCAACATATTGGGATTCAACAAATTTTTGAATCATTCGATGCGAACTGATTCAAAACATTCATTGGATATTGTCTGAGCGATGAATCAGATTCTTGTTTATGACCAACAAAACTTTCATGCACATCGATCTGCAGCGCCGAAACCCGACACAAAACATGGCCCGCTTTTATGGCTTATCTGTTCAGCCAGATCTGTTTGGCGTCTGGGTATTTACTCGTAACTGGGGGCGTATAGGCAGTTTTGGCCAGTCAAAGTGCCAATCATTTGATAGCTCGCAAGATGCCTATGCTGCGTTTGATCGCTTACATCGTCAAAAAATAAAACGGGGCTATACGCCAGTCTGATCAAGCGGTCTTTGATATGCGATAATCCTGTGCCTAATTCGTGTTGGCGTGACACTGCTGCGAACCACTTCAAATTCTCTAATTAACGAAGTACCTCGACGAGTTAGATCGGGTGACAGAACATTCCCGGCATGGCGCCTTCGTTATAAGTGTGGTAATGTGGGTTTGTAAAATTGTACGGAGATCGCCTATGAGCCGCCTGACGATTGATATTTCCGATAAGCAGCATCAGAGCCTGAAGGCCCTTGCTGCCTTGCAAGGAAAAACCATTAAACAATATGCCTTAGAGCGACTGTTTCCGGGTGACAACGATGCCGACAAAGCCTGGCAGGAATTAAAGGCCATAGTGGAAACCCGGGTCGAAGAAGGACTTTCGGGAAAAGTATCGAATAAGACTATTCGTGAGATTCTAGATGAAGAACTGATCGAAGGTCGCTCTTGAAAAACTATCTTCTGACCGCGAAAGCCGAAGCCGATTTGAGAAGTATTATTCGGTATACGCGTAAGGAGTGGGGAGATACGCAAACCCGTCGCTATATCGACAAACTGGAGCAGGGGATTGTGAGTCTCACTCATGGTAAAAGTGCGTCTAAAGATATGGGCGATCTGTATCCAAGTTTGCGAATGAAAAAGTGCGAACACCATTATGTTTTTTGTCTGCCCCGGAAAAACGAGCCATCGCTTATCATTGCGATTTTTCATGAGCGGATGGATCTTATGAGCCGACTGACAGACAGACTTCGTGATGGCAGTTAAAATGTTCAATAGCCGTTTTGTGCGGCGATTAACTTTGAAGTTCATTTTTACCTGCTGGAATTCGAAGATTGTTATGGTTTGAAGAAAAGCATGCTCGTCTTCAGCTCGAAGAATGGTTCAACAATCAGCTGTGACTTGCTTAAGCTATTTTCAGTTCTGCAGCGATGACAGTTCCATAACTTATAATATGCAATCTAGGGTTGTAGCCGGGGTACATTCTATTTTAAACTGCAACATGTCAATGAATTCATGTGGTTAGCCATGGAGGAAATTGGATGTCGAATTGCTATTCGCAGATCACTTTGTCCGAACGTCGCCGTCTTTTCGAACTTAAACAGCTTAAAGTCCCTCTCGGCGACATTGCGCGGCTGATGGGTCGCCATCGCTCGACGATCTATCGCGAGATCAAGTGCAACAGCTTTCGGGACACTGAGATACCAGACTATAATGGCTATCATAGCGTTGTTGCCGACAATATCAGCAAAGACCGCAGAACACGGTTGCGAAAGCTCAGACGTTATCCAGAGCTGCGCAAGTTCGTCATAGAACAATTGGAAGCACATTGGTCGCCGGAGCAGATCTGCGGCCGACTGGTTAGCCATGGCCTGAGCGCGATACGTCTGTGTGCCGAAACAATCTATCGCTTCATCTATTCAAAGGAAGAATACGCGCTGAAGCTGTATGAACACCTGGCTGAGATGCGAACAAAGCGCTGCCCACGTGGCACCAGACAATCGCGCAGTTCCCGCATTCCTGAAGCGTTTCGCATTCATCAACGTACTGATTTTATTAGTAATCGTCTGCAATTTGGAAATTGGGAAGGTGATTTGATTATCTTTGAACGTGACCTTGGGGAAGCCAATGTCATGACGCTTGTTGAACGCAAAAGCCGCTATTGCGTCATCATCAAGAACAACAGTCGGCACTCAAAGCCGATTATGAATAAAATCATTCAGGCCTTTGCTGCACTGCCTTATCACGCACCTCAAAGTTTTACCTTTGATCGTGGTTCCGAGTTTATGGCGTATCGGGCTTTGGAGGATGGAATGGGAGCTAAAAGCTGGTTCTGTGACCCAAACTCACCCTGGCAGAAAGGCGCGATTGAGAACATCAACAAGCGCATTCGACGGTATTTGCCCAGCAACACGGACCTGACACAAGTCAGCCAGGCACAGTTGACCGCCCTCGCCCACAATCTCAATGCAACACCGCGCAAGTGTCTTGGATTTAAGACACCTGCCGAGGTCTTTGCTACACTTTTTGCAGGAAGCAGCTTAATCAGATACCCTCACCACAGGCATGATGCACTTCGGATAGCTTTTCCATTCAGGATTTGAAGACATCCGCTTGTTCCATTGGACGGCATGGGCAGCATGGGCCGGGCTTGCCTGCGTGCGGGCTTCGGGGACCGACAATATCGAGTAGGGCTTGGCACCGAGGGCCGCCAGCTTGTCCAGGACGGCCTGCATCTCAGTTGTGGGCTTGGTTATTTCCTGAGCGTGAACTGAAGGCACCGCAAAGAAAAGCGAGGTGAGAAAACCTGTAGAGATCAAAAAGCGGTGGTTTGCTAAGCTCACTGGCGTGCTCCTTTTTTTGAAATCGCATCACGTACCTTGCTTGGGAGTTCTTGTTCTTGCAAACCTGCGTTTTCTATAAAGCGAACCAAAACCTTCTAAGCGCGCAATACGGTGACTGCCTCACGCACCAGACTTTCGAGACGAGCAACGACCTCGCTGGCCGAGAACGGTTTTTCAACGAGCGGAACATCGCGATATTTTTCTGGAAGATCGTCGGCGGAATAGCCGCTCGTAAAGACAAACGGAATGCGGCGCGCCTGCAAGGCGTCGGCGACCGGGTAGCATGGGTCTCCCAGCAGATTACAGTCGAGGACCGCCACGGAAATGACCGATTGATCGGAAATCAATTTGAGCGCGTCTTCAACGCTGGAGACCGGGCCAAAGACATTAGCGCCAACCGTCTCCAATCGCTCGATAAGTTCCACCACGATCAGATACTCGTCCTCGACGATGAGCACCGGCAGATTTTTCAGATTGGATACGGTCATCACTGGGGCTCCTGTGGAATAGACGTCAGACTTGGAAGTTTAAAAAATGTTCCGATCCCTCATGGATTTATTGCGAAAATTCAGCCATTGCCTTACACCTGATACTGAGCAATGCGCCGCCGACGAGCATAGGCCCCGCGTTTGGAGTCGATAATGACATCAGATAACTTGAAATTTCCCATTGTCGGAATCGGGGCTTCGGCCGGCGGCATTCCAGCAATGGAAGGATTCTTTAAAGGCATGCCACGAGATTGTGGAATGGCTTTCGTCGTCGTCACCCACCTTAGTCCTGAGCGAGAAAGCCGTCTCCATGAGGTCGTCGGCCGCTATACGGAAATGGATGTGATCCAGGCATCCGATGGTACACCGGTAAAACCGGGTGTGGTCTATGTCATGCCGGAAAACACCATTCTGACCATCAAGGACGCTAATCTTGTTGCGCATCGGTTGCCGCCAGGGGCTCGCGAGCGAAAGCCCGTCGACGTTTTCTTGAGCGAACTCGCCGATGATCAAAGGGAATACGCCGTAGGCATCATTCTATCCGGCGGTGATTCGGACGGAACGCTGGGCACTAAGGCGATCAAGGAACGCGGCGGGCTGACGATGGCTCAGGTGGCAGACGGATCTGGCCCGAGCAATCCAGATATGCCACAGAGCGCCATATCCACGGGCATGATTGATTTTGCTATCCCGGTTGAAGACATGGGAGAAAAGTTGACAGCATTCGCACGCAGCTTCGAGTTGGTAACAGATCTCACCACCGATCAGGGCAATCATACCGAGGCGGAGACCGAACAGGCACGCCATGCCATCTGTGCAATCCTCAAAAGCCATACAGGACATGATTTTTCCGGCTACAAGACAAAAACCTTTTTGCGCCGCGTCAAACGCCGTATGCAGGTCAAGCAGCTTAATCTGCTTAGCGCATACCTCGATACTTTGCACAGTGAACCCGAGGAGGTCATAGATCTCTTCCGGGATTTGCTGATCAACGTCACCAATTTTTTTCGGGACGCGGATGCTTTCAAGATCCTGGAAACCGACATTGTTCCCAAACTCTTCGAGGGCAAAAACGCGACCGATACGGTGCGTGTCTGGATTCCGGGCTGCGCTACCGGAGAAGAAGTCTATTCCATCGCTATTCTGCTGCGAGAATATATGGACACGCTCCCGGTTGTCCCGCGGGTCCAGATTTTCGCAACTGATATCGATGAACCGGCCCTCGGCGTGGCAAGAGCCGGTCGCTATCCGGAAACACTGCTCGATGGCGTCTCGCTTGAGAGGCGGCAGAAATACTTTCTGAGCGACGGCGCAAGCTTCGTGATCGCCAACGCTGTCCGTGAACTGTGCATCTTCTCGCCGCACAGCGTCATTCGGGATCCACCCTTTTCCCGTATGGATCTGGTCTCGTGCCGCAACCTTTTGATCTACCTCGGAGCGGATATCCAAAATAAGGTCATTCCAACGTTTCATTATGCGCTGAAACCCGGCGGATATCTTTTCCTCGGGACCTCGGAGGGCTTAAGCCAGCATACTGACCTGTTCACGACGGTCGACAAGAGAAATCGTATCTTTCAGGCACGCGAGCATGCAGGACCGGTCCATCGCTTGCCGATGCTGAACGGCGAGGAAAGATACAACGTCTTCCCGCAGGCGAAACTTGAAGCCAGGAAGAACGGCTTTCCGCTGCGCCAGGCGGTGGAAGGGCAAGTCCTCGAAAGATTTTCACCGCCTCATGTAGTCGTGAACGCAGACGGAGACATTGTCTATTACTCTGCCCGGACTGGAAAATATATAGAAGCCGCACAGGGGGCTCCGAACCGGCAGCTCCTCAGCATGGCAAGGCGGGGGCTGCGGCTGGAGCTGCGTGCTGCTTTCCGCGATGCCGTTGCGACACGCCAACAGGTCAGGCGTGAGAACATCGTTCTCGATGACGATGAGGACCGAATCCAACTGGTAAATTTGACCATAGAGCCGCTCGCCGGGCGCGCAAGCGCGGAAGCGCTTTATCTCGTCCTGTTTGAAAACGTCGGTTCGTCGAAATTGCGTTCAGATGCGCAACACGAACAACCGAATATTGATGGAATCGCCGAGCTTGAACGGGAACTCCGCGATACGCGCGAGCGATTGCAATCGACCATCGAAGAGTATGAGACGGCGCTCGAGGAATTGAAATCTTCGAACGAAGAATTGGTGTCGGTCAATGAAGAGGCTCAATCGTCCAATGAGGAGTTGGAAGCATCCAAGGAAGAGATGCAATCGCTGAACGAAGAGTTGAACACGATTAACGCCGAGCTCAGCAGTAAGGTTGAAGACCTTGCTGGCGTCAACAGCGATCTCAGAAATCTTTTTTCTGCCACTCAAATCGCGACCGTCTTCCTTGATCGCAACCTCGTCATCCGCAACTTCACGCCTGCGGCTTCCGCCTTTTTTAATGTGCGCCCCTCAGATATCGGCCGCCCACTGACGGAGCTGTCGAGCGATCTCAATTATCCGGAACTCAAGGAACACATCGCGGAGGTGTTTTCTACCGGCGGCGATCGCGATCATCACCTGTCACGCGACCAGGTCGGCCGATATTATCTGGCGCGTTTGATCCCCTATCGCGGCGAGCATCAGAAAATCGACGGGGTGATCGTAACGCTAATCGACGTCACAAGCCTGGCCGAAGCGGAAGAACACCAGAAGGTGTTGATCTCGGAGCTGAACCACCGCGTGAAAAACATGCTCGCCGTGACAATCACGATTGCCACGCAAACACTGGCGACATCATCCTCGCCAGAGGCTTTCAACGAGGCACTCATCGGCCGACTGAAATCCATGTCGCGAGCTTATGGACTTCTTACACGTGAGCAGTGGAAAGAAGCCGCCGTCGGCGATCTCCTGACGCAGGAACTCGCGCCATTTGGGGATGACCGGTTCGTCCTCAGTGGTCCAGGATGCAAGCTCACCCCGCAGCGCGGCCTAGCTCTCAGCATGGTGACACACGAGCTTGCAACGAATGCTGCAAAATACGGAGCACTCAGCACGACAGAAGGGTCCGTGTCTGTCGAATGGAAATTGGAAGACGGCAGTTTCGTTATGAAATGGATAGAACGTGATGGCCCAATGGTTACCAAGCCGGAGGGCAAGGGATTTGGAAGCGCACTGCTCGAAGGAGAAATAAATTACCGGCTGGGGGGAACAGTGGAAACAAAATACGACGCACATGGTTTGACGGTCGATTTGTCGTTTCCCTTGGTCTCAAAAGGCTAACCCCTTTCTCATTCGCATATGCGAGAAACCAACCGAACAGGCTCTGAAGCGTGAAAAAACCTCCACTATCGCCCTATATGAAAATGTTCGCCGGCAAACAGGTGCTCGTCGTCGAAGACGAATTTTTGCTTGCGGACGAAGCGCGCCGACGGCTGCAGGAGCTGGGAGCGGAAGTCGTCGGACCAACCGCCCGCGTCGACCATGCCCTTGAACTGTTGGAGGGGCAACACGTGGACGCTGCGATCCTCGACGTGTTCCTGGACGACAAACTGGTATTTCCAGTCGCTGCCAGACTGGACGAGCTCGGCATACCTTTCGTATTTGCAACCGCTTACGACGCGTCGGTCATCCCAGAGCGTTTTAACGGGTACGTTCTGTGTGAAAAGCCGGTCGAGCTTGAAAAGATTGCCAGAGGACTATTCGGGCTGACGGAAACCGACGCCTGACCTTACGAGGACGTATCGAACGTTCGTTGCTGGCCCTCAAGATTTGCTATGAGACGATTTCTGGCGCGGTTGATACGGCTTTTGATGGTGCCCACAGCACATCCGGCCTCCGATGCGGCCGCCTCATAGGTATCGCCGAGCACGACGACTTGCATCAAAACGTGCTTCTGGTCAGCGCTTAAGTGCGCCATTGCACTGTCGAGTTCTCGAACCGCGACTGACCATTCCTGGGATGGGGCCACGGAAACTCTGTCAAAGATTGCTTCGGTAGTAGCTGGGCCCTCGCGCCGGGCATTTTTATAGCGCGTGCAGAATGTGTTGCGCATGACGGTAAACAGCCAGGAAAGAAGTTTCGTCCCTTCTTCAAATTTTTCAAGGTTAGAGAGCGCCTTGAGCAACGTCTCCTGGACCAAGTCTTCAGCGTCGGTATTTTGGCTATAGAACCGCCGAGCAAACGATCGAAGCGCTGGGATGAGTTCCACAATTTCCTTCTCAAGACTTGCCCTGGACATGTGCTCCGCCTCTGGCGTCTGTGAGGCAAGGCGCCTCTCGTTAAAACCTCAACGCGAATCTAAAACTCTTTCAACTGGTTTCGGTTCCGACGATTTCACTGCATGCTGTCGATCGTCTCTTTTTTGACGTTGCGCGCCGAAGGTCGTTGGTAAAAATCTGGAGATCGCTTGCGATTTGGCGGGAACATTTCGTCGGTGACTTGGTCAGGAAGCCTTCAACGACTTGTGGTATTGTTATGCTCTGATTTGAGAAGTTGGATCCTAAAATTTAGGCCGCCATCGAGAACAACAACGCCGTGACAAGGGACTTTTGCTAATATATCTCAAACCTTTGCTTATCGCATATCATCTCAACTGCGAATTACGAACACTCATGCTTTCGTTTTCCTTTACCTCATATAATGAACGGAAGCTGGATGCTGGAGCTGCCTCATTCAAGAGAGGATGAAGCACGCGGCAACTACGAAATGTGACATATCAGGAATGTAAACAGTGGTTACATCCTCATTAAAGCAAGCATTCCATTGATACCGGTTGCGTTATTCTGCGTTGGCTCTCTGAGGCTTTAGTTTAAGGATAACCACCATTCAGCATTTCGAAGGCTGTCTCTACTGGAAACTTGTTCTTCATCTCAAACTGCAGCGTTGATGACACTGGGCAACCGTTGCGTTGCTACGGCCAAGAAAACTCATAAATCAACAAGAAATTTGATAGTGGTCCTTCGTCTGTCGGGCTAATGATTGCAGGCTCGAGTCACGTTTAACTTTTGACACACCCCAAACGTACAAGAGTGTTCTGAGAGTATCACGACTGGGCTGTAGCATACATATTTGCGGTTCAGTGCTTTGAAAGGCTGGCGAAATTCGAAAAAGCAGGAACAAAAGCTGCACGATGAGGTTTGGTGGATGCCCCACCACCGCGTGAGCATGTAAATCGGGGGCCATCTTAGTCGATCAAATAGTTTTTGACGAGAGAAAGCGAAGGCCACATGCTTCCTGAGACAGGCATTTCCAAAGGCAATCTCCGTACTGGAAGCCTGCATCTTTGCATCGATATGCAAAAACTATTTGGACCTGGAGCGCCGTGGCATGTGCCCTGGTCCGAGGCGGTCTTGCCGAATATTATCAGTTTGTGCGAACTTTGTGCCGATAAGACAATTTTCACGCGCTTTATTCCACCTCGGTCTCCAGCTGATGCCGTCGGCACTTGGAAACGATATTATCGCAAATGGCAGAACGTTACTCTTGATCATCTTGACCCTGATATGCTCAATCTCATTGAGCCACTTCAAAGCTTCGTTCCGCCGGCGAATATTCTGGATAAGGGTGTTTACTCGCCATGGACACAGGGTGCGCTGCAGAAATTCTTGTACAAAAAACGTATTCACACCTTACTTATCAGTGGAGCGGAAACGGATCTCTGCGTACTTGCAACACTTTTCGGGGCAGTGGATCGAGGCTATCGTGTCATTTTGGTAACGGATGCGGTCTGCAGCGCTTCTGATTCCAGTCATGATGCGATATTGACCTTCTGCCACCAGCGAATGGTCGAACAGTTAGAACTGGCGTCGACCAAAGAACTCATCGATGCATGGTAGCCCAGCGCTGCAAAATAATGATAGTCACGCCACGATGGATAATGAATGGTCATTTCACCCCCACAGTCACGGGCACCGAGCAATTAAACGCGTCGAATAAGCTCCTGCACGATATTGAGATCTCCTCACATCTTGTCGCATCCACTCCAGCTTGAATTATTTGACGCACCACTTGAGTGTCACCGTTTCCCGACTAACACCGCAGTTGCACAACTAATTCACAAAGCGGGCGTATCTGGATTAAGCGGGAGCGGAGGAGATTTCTCCGGCATGGGAACATCAGGTTCAGGCTCGGGAAGATCGGGGATATCAGGCCCAAGCGGCTCTGGAAGTATATCTGGCTGCTCTTCAGGCACGATCGACGGGGGGATATCGGGAATTTCAGGTGACTGTTCGGGTCGAGGTAAATCTGAAAGGTCACTGTCGGTCTGTGAAAAAAGTTGCGTCATCATGATTTACTCCTCGGTTGCTAAACACACCAACATTCGGCTAATTGCTTTGTTCCAAGGAAAATCTATCATCGTCTCTGCCTACCCTTCCCCAGCTTGAGAAGGTGCATCCCTGTTGCTCCAAGCAGACGCCTAGAAATTGCATACCAGTCAGAGTTGCCGTGATAATAGGTGATCCTTAACTGCCCCAATTCGCACCCAAGCTAATTGGCTCGCGCACATGCCTTTCCCCAATCGGTTCGTGGCAGTGGTGCCGGACACGAAGAGGGGCGCAATACGTTTTCTGCCGAATTAATTCACGTGCACAATTTTGTGGCTTTAACATTACATCCTATGGTTGGCGATGTTATCAACGCAAACAACTGTGCGGACCTCAAGGAGATAAACGAACAGTCATGCTTCCTATCCGCCAACTACACGAATATTTCGCACCGCCAAAAATCTGCAGCCTATGGGCGCGAGCCCACCCGTGACGACGGACGGCTAATATAAGGGCTTCCGGCAAGCCAGAACCGCCAGGGAACATCTTGTGCGCGACTGATCCCGATCCGCGGGCCAGTATCAATACTTTGTACAGATCCCGACCCGCGGAGTACAAATGGCGGTTCAAACAAGGATGCGCTATCGAGTTTACCAGTCACTTCCAATGCCTGAGCTAGTTTCGCAGGACCCGAGCATAGTGCGAATACATTGTTTGTCTGTCGCCTGCGTTGCATGTCTTCGACGCCCTTTGAGGGCGCTAGCGCACGTAACAATACAGCAGAACCATCCAAACAAACGAAATTTAAACACCAGTGAAGACCATATATGCGATAGACATAAGCACGACCAGGCGGACCAAACATGGAACGATTGCGTTGTGTCTGTCCTTTGAAGCTGTGGGAAGCTGGATCCAGACGGTTATAAGCTTCCGTCTCGACAATTGCGCCCCCAACTCCATCCACAAACAGTTCGCACCCGATAAGCTCCGGTGCAACTTCGCTTGCATCTCTTGCAAAGAAATATTGAAAATTGCTATTTTTTAATTGGACTGAATGACTCCGTCTGCTTTTTTCAGGAGCTATTGGAACACGCACAGCTTCCTCCCAGATATCATAAAGAGATCACAGGTCAGTCCGCTCTGGACTGTGGATCACACAATCGATTGCTCCACGCAACCGCGATTTGTAGAGTTTTCTTTCAACTTTAAAGGCTATCGTTTCACAGTGCGACCTTTCGCAAAACCTCGTTCCCTGATCAAGGCTCACCCCCCTGACGATCAGCATCAACCTTTTCTTCAAAGGCGTAACCACTTTCAGACTGCTCACCACGAATTTCGGCATCGATATAAAATCGTGGTGACGCGCTGTTCCCTCAACTGAGGACCTTCCATCATAAAACGACTAGGGACGTATGATCATTCAAACATTCGTTAAGACTTCGATTTGTGCTTGGGATTGCCGTCATGTTCTGTCGAGGCAATTCTTTCAAGTTCTTTCTCGCTCATTGAATTAAACATTTCTTTAGACGCTCCGCGAAGTTCACTTTTAGGCTTATCTCCGCGTTTTACGGAAAGAGCCGCCCCGGCAGCCTGCTGCTGTGCTCTGGATTTTGCGGGCATTATCTAACTCCTGTTTATTACCTATCCGAATGGGTTGAGCGTCTGAGTTCACGGGGACTTGGATTGGCCAAATAATTTGGGCAGTCACTGTTTGGCGAAGCAAATCTGTGTCAATTTGCAGTCTATAAGTTGATCGTTGATTACGTACCGCGTGCGTACTGAAACGCTCATCCTCTGAAGTTTTGGTATCTTCGGCAGCATTTTCGTCCCCGGGCACATACCCCCGAGGGCGACTTTCTGAAGAGCCTACCCATTTGGGTCTCTGGTCTGTGGTTCCGGCTTTCGGGTCTTTTGTCATAAAAACATCTCTTAGTTGAAATAATTACCCCAACCTGCGAGATGAGAAAATGTTTCCTTAAAACTCCGCCACCAACGACGATCCCCAATGGTATGGATGATCTTCGACCTGACGCGCTCGTAATAGCCGGATCGGTGATAATCTACACAGAAAATGCATCATTTTGGGCATACATCGACTGCGTTGTGCGCAGCTTCCAAGACCTCTAATTCATACCTTTCACTATGAACCCAAAGGAAGTCCGGACTTGCTGATTTCAAATTATACGGCGCTACAATCATGTTCCACATATGTTAGGCTGCACATCCCAGAACGCTACGATGCCACGGAAGACACTTATAAAAATTCATGGATTAGTATAACTTACCACGCGCAGCTCTAAGTTGTGATTGCGTGGATCATGTTCGAAAAAGAGAACGCCCGATGACAGAGCTTCGGACGCAACATAATCGAGCGTTACAGCAGCTTTTTCCACATGACCGTTCTGTTCGCTCATCGTTCCGACAACCTGTACCTGCGCGGCACTTGTTTGGGTAACATTAAGAACCGAAAAAGGGACCTGATGTCCATTTTCGACTACAGTATAGGCCGTCACTTCGACACGAAAATTGGCTTTGACTGGTTGATATTGATAAGTTTGGTAACACAACCAACCGATCAGCGAGGCAACAAGCAAAGCGGATAGTCCGCCTGTAAGCCACTCACCCCAATGAACGTTCTCTGTTTCTGAGACAGACTTTTTTCTGGTTGTTTGCGTGTTCATGTCACTGCTTCATAGAACCAAACGTGCTGATGCAGTACCAATCGCCGCTGGGAAAGCCATGCATAATGGTGATCGACAGGAGCAAGATCAGCACTGTTTGAACAGGCACAATTTTATAGGCTATTAAAATCATCTCATCCGTGGGAGCCACATTTAACCCCAAAAAAAGCGCACCCACGATCAAATAGCCGCTCTCTCCATCATACTCTCCATTTTCCTCATCATCCTCTTCTGATCGCACGCCGAGTTGACTGCGTCCTAACAAAGCGCCGATACTGGCCGGTACGGCCTGCAAGGCAATCATCGCGATTATATGGTCAAGAGTTAATTCGGTACTGAGTAAACCGAACAAACAAAGGATTATTCCGCTCAACAAAATTCCGAGCGCATAGGCAATTGCTGCATCGCTTAGCATTTGTGTTCAGGTGTTCATACGCTCAAAACCTATTCGGTAGGCGAGAGCGATCAGCAGAGCAACAACAATCTCGTTGGGTTGGCATAAAGACCGAGCTCCCACATTTCCATTGTCATCAGCATGGGGAGTGCAAACAGCAGCGCTCCAGCGAGACCACGCGCTAACCCCTAAAAAAGTCGAGGTGAAGAGTGGGAGAAGAAATGCTGTAAGTGGAATACACAATAATCACCTCATCTTCGCTACCAAACAAAACTGAAACTGTGTCGACCAGTAGAGGTTCCGCAGTCCACCCTTTTCCATACATCCCAATAACAATTCTACTGCACAATGAAACTTAGCGGGAACTTAATTCCGGTGTGTGAGTTCGGTAGGTGTAAATATTATTTAAGTGGAGAAAAACGATGAAAATCAGCGTTTTAGCGCTTGCTAGCGCTTTTCTTGTTGCGCCTTCGGTTAGCTTTGCCCAGGACACTGGTGCCACTTCTCCGGAAACTCCAGCGGTCTCAACACCTGACAGCAACAATCCGGATGCGCCGGTAAAGGGTGCGAACAGCTTTACCGAAGACCAAGCTAAGAGCCGTATCGAAGAAGCCGGCTACAAAGATGTCACCAATCTAAAACTCCGTGATGATGGCGTCTGGGATGCCTCCGCTGTGAAAGGAACTGAAAAGCTCAACGTTCAGCTAGATTATCAAGGCAATGTCAGCAAAAAGGCCATGTAATTTCGTCCCATACCCACAACGCCGCGATGATAAAAGGGAGAAGAATATGCGAACTGTAACTGCACTTTTTGATAGCCATTCCGCAGCGGAGGACGCCGTTGCCCGTCTGGAAACCGCGGGATTTCCTTCTGACGATATTTCGGTCGTCTCGCATAACGACGAAAACGAAAGTAATGCCGGTTCTGGAGCAGGTGTTGGCGCAGGCCTTGGTGCTGCTGTAGGCGGTGCTGGCGGTCTTCTAACAGGCCTCGGCGTTATGGCTATTCCAGGTGTTGGCCCCGTGGTTGCTGCTGGTTGGCTCGCAGCCACCCTCGCCGGTGCTGTTGGGGGCGCCGTGGTCGGCGGTGTGGCAGGCGGACTGATTGGTGCCCTCACTGAAAGTGGCGTGTCGGAAGACGATGCGCATGTTTATGCTGAAAGCGTGCGTCGCGGCGGCTCTTTGGTCACGGCGCGCGTAGGCGACGAGCGCGCTGCAGAAGCAGATGCCATCTTGGCCGGTACGAACCGTGTCGATGTCGGCATGCGTCGCAAGCTTTATGCAGAGGAAGGCTGGCAGCGCTTTGATTCCGATGCTGATCCTTACACGCCCGAGGAAGTTGAGCGCGAACGCAGTCGTTACCTGTAAGTGAAAGAGCGGGCCAAAGCCCGCTTTTTCGTATTATGAAGAATGGAATTGATTTTCCATTTCTTCCTCATTCGCAAAGGAAGAGAAAATGTCTGATAACCCGACGCTGCAAGATCCTCGAACGATTTATCCCGCCCCACCTTTCCCTAACAACGCCAGGCAAGACCGGGCATTGCTGAAAAGATGCAGCCGGAACCTGATCACGGCGAAAAATCCTATCGCGGCAGCAATCGTCTTGCTCGTCGTCGCGCTTTGATCACTGGAGGCGATTCCGGTATCGGACGTGCTGCAGCGATCGCTTTTGCCCGCGAGGGCGCTGATGTGGCAATATCCTATCTGCCGGACGAAGAAGAGGACGCGCAGTCGGTCATCGCGTTAATCAGCGCTGAAGGCCGCAAAGCCGTTGCCCTCCCCGGTGATATAAGTGATGAGGCATGGTGCCGTGATATGGTCGGCCAGGCTGCACATCAGCTTGATGGGCTCGACATCCTGGTTATTAATGCCGGACGACAGCAGTTCCGTAACGAAATATCCGAGCTGACGAGCGAGGATTTTGACAAGACCATGAAGACCAATATTTACGCGCTGCACTGGATCGCTCAAACCGCAGCCCCGTTGCTGCCGACTGGTTCCGCCGTGATCACTACGGCATCGATCCAAGCATACCAGCCCTCAGAGATCTTGCTTGATTATGCGACTACCAAGGCCGGGATTGTGGCCTACACCAAAGCTTTAGCTAAGCAATTTATCAAAAAGGGCATTCGTGTGAATGCAGTCGCTCCCGGACCCGTTTGGACTGTGTTGCAGCCCTCTGGTGGTCAACCCGACGAGAAGGTCATACATTTCGGTGAAGATAGCGATTTTGGCCGACCTGGACAACCAGTCGAACTGGCCCCCATCTACGTATTTCTCGCTTCCAATGATGCGAGCTTCATCAATGGAGAAATTTATGGTGCCACAGGCGGAAAAGGCATCGGTTGAGTCCCTGCCCCAACAGCTACTCGCCACATGAAAAAAGGGAGCCGATCGGGACCCCTTTTTAAATATAATTCTTCACAATGAGCGAAACTGGCGAGCCATCGCGCCGCGTAGCATTGCGGCTTAAGCTATTTCGAGGCGTCTCCAGATATCCGCGGAGATAAGCCCTTTCTTCCCAACCTCTTGAGCAGTTATACTCGGATCGGAGACTTTGTTCATTAAAGGAGTGGAGCTGAATTAGTTCACAGCAACAATCAACTAACACCACTATCCATCCGAATCTCTACCCCTCTCGCAGCAATTGTTGTCCGTCGAACTGCACCTTCAACCGTTGGGCTTAATCACCACCTTGATGCAACCATCCTGCTTGTCGCGAAACCTTTTGTAGGCCACGGGACCATCCTCAAGGCCGATGCGATCAGTGATCAAAAAGGATGGGTCGATCTTCCCCTCAATGATCAGTTGCAACAGTGGCTCGAGATAACGCTGCACATGTGTTTGTCCGGTTTTCAGGGTGAGCCCCTTGCCTACAACTGCCCCAAGTGCAGTCGGAACTGCAGATCCCACGAACACGCCGGGAATGGAAACTATTCCACCGGGACGGCAGGCGAGAATTGCCTGATTGAGGGCATATGGCCGTTCAGTAGTAGTGAGACTCGATTGCAATTTTTCGATAACCCCGCCCGCACCGTGACTTTCCATGCCGACTGCTTCGATGACCGCATCTGGACCTTCACCGCTGGTGAGATCCATGATCTGCTGCTGAAGATCGTCGCTTGTATAATCCAAGACATCAGCTCCTGCCTGCCGCGCTAAGGCTAAACGTTCAGGAATGCTGTCAATCGCTATCACTTTCTCCGCACCCAACAGAAAGGCCGACTTGATTGCAAAAAGTCCCACCGGGCCACAGCCAAACACCGCAACGCTCTGACCTGGTCGAATATCGCAGTTCTCCGCCGCCATATATCCGGTTGGGAAAATATCGGATAAAAATAGAACCTGCTCATCGCTGAGATTGTCGGGAACTACGATCGAGCCAACGTCGGCGAATGGTACTCTTAAATACTCTGCCTGTCCGCCTGGAAACCGTCCGTAAAGCTCGGAATAGCCGAAAAGACCCGCGGTCGGATAACCAATCTGCTCTGCTTGCAAAGCAGCTTTTGGATTCGAGCGCTGGCAGAGCGAAAAAAGGCCACTGCTGCACATCCGACACTCACCACATGAAATAGTAAAAGGGACAACAATGCGGTCGCCTACCTTCAGCTTGCTGTTTCCTCTGCCAACCTCCACCACTTCCCCCATGGTCTCATGGCCCATGACGTCGCCTGCATGCATCCCGGGTACAAACCCACCATATAGATGCAGGTCAGAGCCACAGATGGCACAGCTTGTCACCTTAATGATCGCATCCCTTTCATCCTGTATGATAGGATCATCGACTTCCTCACAACGTATATCGCCCGTCCCGTGCCATGTTAACGCCTTCATTGTCTTCTCCTTGTGTCAATCCCTCTGGTAGAACTGGCTAACGTCAAAGCCTCTTTCAGTTCGACCGTCAGTTATAGCTGTCCTTATTTTTCCTTCCTCCCGAACTCGCTGGATCGCAAACTGTTCCGCTCTAGTAAGGTCCGTTAGAACATTTCATCAAGCCAAGGGAACAAGCGTCTGACAAATGAGTTCGGGCATCAAATCATCACGGCATCACGTCAAAAAAGGAGCTTCCCGTGCGATATCGCGATATCAACCCACCTAATGATTGGGGCGAATCTCCAGATTCCGGAATTCCGGTCACACCTTCCACCGAAATGTTTCTGTTTGTCCTGCTTCCTCAGGAAGGAGCGGAGGGACAGGATAGAGCTCCGATTTCAAGAGTAAGACTTGTCGCAGCCGCATCCGCCGCCGATGCTCGGCTGGTAGCGGCCGAAACAGAGTTCTTGGAGGAAGCCGATCGGCTTCCTAGGGCCGGCTTGACTCACAGCTCAGCCTTTCGTGATGAAAAGCTTTATCGTGTCGAACAGGTCGATCAACTGCCCGTAGAGGCAGCACGCGGTCTGATCGCGTCCGAGTTTGATGAGCAATGTCAGTCGTTTCTCTCACTCCCGAAGTGACATCGCCATCAGCTGCGTGAAAAATCGGAGGCGTGTCCTTTAATTTCCGCCACACGGCCGTGACGACGTGTCAGTTCAACTGATTTAGAGCAGACACCAATGCAGTTCACTTATAATCAACTCTCGTTCAATAAAAAATAATTCCTTGCCCAGTTGTCGGTCACAAGAAAACTTTAGCATGAGGCACAAGTGACACACGTTCTTGTTTTTCGTTTCAAATGGAGCAGCTTTCGATTTCTGGTTCACCACCATGAAGTTTGAAAACGACAAAGGCATCATCAGGATATTTGTGTTTCGCCTGATCAAGTCAAACACGAACCCGGGGCCAACTGACGTTAAATTCAACTCAGAGAAGGTGGACTATTAATTTACATATGCACTGTTCAACCTGACAATTTTTCAGCGATTAAAATTCGGTCCTGTTCCTGCCCCGTTGTTTAGCTTGATATAGAAAACAATCTGCCACATCCATCATCTGTACCAGGGTTTCTTCCCGCCTTTGTGTAGCCAAGCCAATACTAACCGTCACTTTAGGGAGCAGCGCATGCTTGTTTGACATGTTTGCGACTTGTAAGCGGATACTCTCAGCAACAGGGTATGCTAATTTATGATCGCATTCCGGCAAAAGGACAGCGAACTCTTCTCCGCCCCAGCGGCATGCAATGCCACGCTTTAGCAGCGCTACGTCTGCGATAATTTTTGCAACTTCACTGATAACGATATCGCCCGTTGCATGTCCATAAGTGTCGTTGATGTGTTTGAAATGATCGATATCAATCATAAGCAAGCTGTGAAAACTCAATGGACAGCTCCCTGAGACCTTTTCGGCAGCCTTGATAAAACCTCTTCTATTGAGGAGTTTGGTCTGATGATCTGTGAATCGGTCTTGGTCCAAGGCCTCCACTTTATCGTCAACAATAATCGCTAGTATTGATAAAGCCAGAGCCACTCCGAGTACCGCGACAGAAAACTGCAAAACAAACCAAAATAGCGGAAATCCATCTCCGACGCCTGATCGTTGAACGTTTTGGGTGGTAAACAAGGTGCGCACAAAAAACTGGCTTGTGAACGCAACAAAAACCCAGAAAAATATCTTTTCTGTCGTTCGTCCAGTGCGAAGGTGACGCAACTTGTAGCAGGTCTGAGTAAAAATCAAACCGAGGCCAAAATTCAGGATATAAATTCGTATAAAGAGGTTGCGTTCGACGAAGTAAAAATAAGAGATTCCCAAACAGATGGTAACGCTATAAATCAGCTTTGAACGCGAAGAAAAGTATTTACCGCTTCGCCTCAACAATCCATCGCATGTCATACTCACACTTATAGTGTATATAATAGCGGTTAAAACTGCATTTGCGCCCGCGTGCTTCGGCACGGATAATATTTGCGCAAGCAAACCCAAACAAAAGCATGTTATGGCTCCCGAAAGAAGCAACAGATATCTTTTGTTTTTGTTACTAATCCAAAAAAGAAAAAAGCAACCTGAAAATACCAATAAAATGGCTGGGCCCATCAGAACAAGCGGATTTTTAGGCAAGATCATGTTGGCTCGATAAAGGTTAGTTATTAACAAACGAGTTAGCAGTAAGAATTTTTAACCGCAACTTCATTAATATTGTCGAAACGAAATTCGTTACCGAGCCCCCAAATCGGATTTACACCCGGAAAACAAATAGGCGAGATTTCATTTCTTTAATCAGCTGGTGTGAGCTGCGCCAAGTATCGCTTTCACTGAAATAGGTTATCGCTAATAATATAGTGTATGACCATTGAGACTCAAAATAGATGGTCGGATAACGCTCAATAATGCCATGTCGATCACTCCATAGCCCTCGCTGAAAAACAAACGAGGGAAGGTTCAAACATGGCAGTTTGAAAAATGTCAGCCTCCCGGCCCTAGGGGACAGGGAGCGTATGTATCCTGCTTGAGTAGCAATGGGTCAGTTTCACACGCTACTAAAAAGCTAGAAAGAGTAGACACTTACTTCTATTGCGGTGAACATATAAAATATGCGGCCGTACAATCATAACCTAGAATGCAGTCCTAGATATTTATCAATCGCATTTATATACGTGTACGCTTTGCATGTATCGCAGCAGCTTTAGATATAGCCTCGCCGATCTGAGCACTCGCTGTGATGCCCTGCACGAAGGGGCGGTCGTGCATCAAATAGGGCAACGCGCCGAATGCAATCTTTCCGCAGGCAATCTGGGGTGTCCGCAGGGTGTAGTCATCACTTAAATCGGGAATATCCTCCCCAAATGACAGAAGTTGCCTTCGCAAGGATGGGAAGGGCAGGTCCTTAAATGTAAGAGGCTTTTGGCCGCGCGCGTCGATAAACACATCAAAGGTCTGCCTATCTGGGCCAGTGGCTACGACCGTGTGATCGTCCGTGACGTCTATATCGTAATCGCGCCCAAGCTCAACTAGTTCGATCAGGCCAGCCTTGCGCAGCGCCAGCAGCCTACGGATCGATTCCGAGGGAATGGCAGCGTAGTTGTCGACGAACACTTTGCACAAGCCACTATTGAACCGTTCGCGATCTTCTTCATCCAAGTAGGGGACAACTTCCTGGACCACCTCGTGGAGACGAAGGATTGCATAGCGCCAGGGGACGGTATGTTTCTCACGCTTGTTGCGCTCGAATTCTTTGACACTGTATTCTGCCCAGCGGAACGCATCATGGTTTTGTCGATCGGCAAAGTAGGCATTAGCAAAATTGTCAGCATCAAGCTTTGAAAGCGAAACACGCTCGCTCCACGCCGGATCCGCTTCCTCAATTTCGAGCGCGACCAAGGAAAATATCCGGTCAAGTAAGCCACTGGCACCGGTTTCGATCTCCCCTTTGAACGACTGCTCGGTGGCGATTCTCAAAGGCTCATACGGGATCGGGCAATAGAAATCTGCTTCGGGAAGAATTCCCGAACGCGACATAAGAGTTATGGCTAGCCCTTCACTGCTCTGGTCAATATCGAAGCGCAGGTCTTCATCCTTTTCTTCGAGGAAGTTTCCGTGCTGGGCAACAACCGCCATGGATGCGTCGATGGCGCTTAGCGACGTTCCCATAATGCCCACTTTGCAAGCAGGGATTCTAGCATCGAGCAGTCCTGAGCAGGGGCTTGGAAAGTAACCGCGGGTTGTTTCTTCGTTCTCGGGCCATGTGTGCCCCGTAGCGATGACGACGAGATCAAACAGTTTGGAAACCAATTTGCCTTCAGACCAGAGCTTCACACCGTCGGATGTAGCTTCCATTTCCGTTACGGCGCGCGATTCATGAACTTTCACGCCAAAACCCTTTTTATGAGCTGTCACGACAAGCGCTAAGAATTGAGCCCGGAAATATTCATCGAGCAGGATTCGCGGCAGGAATTGGCGATCGTGTAGACATGCCTTGTTGACCCTATAACGTGAAAGAAGCTTCTCATCCTGTTCAAGTAGCCAATCGAGATAGGTCGACTTTATCGGTGGAATCTCTCTGCTGGCGATGTTGGCAAGCATCATCCGGCTGTTCTCATCGTCATTGTAAGGCATGCCAACACCCGCTTCCTTTTCCTTCTCGTAGATCGAGATAGACATCGGCTCTGTGAATTTGAGCAGCGAGAAGAAGGTATAAATCCCGGTCGGGCCAGCACCGATCCAAAATCACCAGCATCAATCTTTTATGTGACACAGTAAACGGCCCGACTCAGGCCAGACCGCTTTGTGTTTGTCTTCGTGTTTATCTTCACATCAGCCGTACTTCGTATAGTCAGAGCTTGACGGCAGTTTCCCGCGCCCAAATCCGGAGCTTGCGGCAAGAGGTTACAAACTCCGAGGCTGCTTTTGCTTTATCAACTGGTATCATCCCCTCGTCCAAGTCGGTTTCAACGCCGGCCGTTGCCAACAATGCCATCGCGCCCGCAGTAAAGCCTATGAATTTGCAGTGTGCGAAGGCATCGGCAACGAAGTCGCGTGCCGTTGCCTCGCCTGTCAGTCGGTTTGCAGCTTCTTCGGCAAGGACCAAGGCAACTGCGTCAAACAGAACTGAAGGCCCGCCATCGATCATATGGTCGGCTTCGATCCATTCACCGTCGGACGCTTCAAAGCCGCCGATCTTTGGCGAAATCAGTTCAACCATCGCGCCCTCTTTGTCGGCAGCTTGGCGTATTGCTTCGATGATTTTGCGATCAGACCCATTGGCGACTAGGATCCCAATCTTTCTGCCCTTAAAGCTGTTGGGGCCATTTCCGATGATGCTGAGCGCCGGCGATAGCGCCAGATCATCGCGCACGGGTACGGCGGATTCCGCTGACTTCGGCATCTCGCGAATGCCGAGTTTGTCCGCCACCGCTTCGGCTAACGTTGCATCAATATTTAACAAGTGGGAAATGACACGTTCGCGGATAACCGGGGTTTCTACCTTGGAAAGTTCGAATGTCAGTGCCATTACAATGTGTTTCTGCTCCACGGCCGTCTGGCTCAAATAGAACTGGCGCGCCTGGCTGTAGTGATCGGCAAAGCTTTCCGGCCGCAGGCGTAGCTTCTGCCCGTCTTCTGTCGCAGCATATGAGCGAAAGCCGCGCTGGGGGTCGGGTCTTGGTCCTTCTCCCCAGGAGTTAGGCTGGTAGTTCGCCCGCCCGACTGGATTGTGCAAGGCCATATGGCCATCCTGCTGGAAATGATGAAATGGACACTTAGGGGCGTTGATCGGAATATGCGTAAAGTTTGGACCACCCAACCGCTTAAGCTGTGTGTCCAGATACGAAAAGTTACGACCCTGCAGAAGCGGATCGTTTGAGAAATCGATGCCAGATGGCACGTTCTGCGTCATAAATGCAACTTGCTCAGTTTCAGCGAAGAAATTGTCTGGCATGCGGTCGAGTACCAGCCTGCCAACAGGTATCGGTTGCAAAATCTCTTCCGGGATAAGCTTGGTTGGATCGAGCACGTCAAAATCAAAACTGTCGGCGAAGTCCTGATCGAAGAGCTGAACGCAAAGCTCCCATTCAGGAAAGTCGCCAGACTGAATGGCGGTCCACAGGTCGCGACGGTGGAAATCCGGATCCGCGCCATTAATCTTTACCGCTTCGTTCCAGACGACTGATTGCAGACCGAGCTTCGGTTTCCAGATGAACTTGACGAAGGTTGACTCATCGTTCGCATTCACAAAGCGGAACGTATGAACGCCAAAACCTTCCATGAAGCGGAACGAGCGAGGGATGGCACGGTCCGACATAGTCCACATGATCATGTGCATGGATTCAGGCGTCAGGCTGATAAAATCCCAGAAATTGTCGTGCGCCGATTGCGCCTGCGGAAACGCACGGTCAGGTTCCTCTTTAACGGCATGGACCAAGTCAGGAAAGCGTATAGGGTCTTGGATAAAGAAGACCGGAATGTTGTTGCCAACCAGATCCCAATTGCCCTCTTTCGTGTACATCTTAACAGCAAAGCCGCGCACGTCGCGGGCAAGGTCGAATGAGCCTTTTGATCCTGCCACGGTGGAAAACCGTACGAAAACAGGTGTTTTCTCACCCTCGCGCTGGAAAATATCCGCACGCGTAAATTCGCTTAGCGATTTGGTCGTCTCGAAATAGCCATGCGCGCCATAGCCCCGCGCATGCACAACACGCTCTGGGATCCGCTCATGGTCAAAGTGAAAGATTTTCTCGCGGAAATGAAAATCCTCCATAAGCACAGGACCGCGATCACCGATCTTCAAAGTGTTGAGGTCGTCCGAAACTAGTCCGCCCTGTGCAGTGGTCATCAACGGTTTCTGGTCATCCGCAAATTGGTGAAGGTCCCCTCCCTTACCACGTTGCATTGTTTGATCATGAATTTTGGCAGCCGTCGACTGACGCGCTTCCCCATGCATGCTAGATTTTCTGACCATGGCTTTTGTTCCTTGAACGCTTGCAGAGAGCGCATCTCCAAAAGTATGAAACAGTTTTCGGAAAAGATGCGCATGAAAACAAATGACCAGAGCGCTGATCAGATCCAATCAGATAGAAACGCGCGCTCATATCCTGACGTATTAGAAAGGCCGCCCATCGGGGATGCCCGGTTAATATCGAGATATTTTACTTCCCAGCCGTCTTGATACTTTTAGGATTTGCAGAAGCTTCACCCAAAGCGGTTAACTTCTGATCCGTGGCTAATTCTTCTTGCAGATTTGCGTCAAATAACGAAATCGCATCCTTTAGACCAAGCTGCTGAGCCCAGGATTTCAAAGTTCCATAACGGGCAATTTCGTAATGTTCTACGGCTTGGGCTGATGCTATCAGTCCAGCGTCGAGTGCTGGGGTGCCTTTATATTCTTCCATAATCTCCTCGCCCTCGGCAAGGATACCCTGAATGGCTTCACATGTTTTCCCACGAGCTGGCTTATCTAGCAGCTCAAAAACTTGCTGAAGGCGTTCAATTTGAACCTGGGTCTCATCGCGATGTTGCAGGAAGCCGGCCTTAGCTTCTTCCGACTGGGCTGCCCGCGCCATCTTAGGTAATGCTTTCAAGATTTGCTTTTCAGCAAAGTAAATGTCTTTCAGCGTGTCATAGAAAATATCTTCTAACGTTTTCTCTTTAGCCATTTGCATTGTCCAATCATCTTTCTCACGTTATATCGACCGAACTCACGTAAAGTTCGAATGTTCCAACTCCTTTGCAAATTGTTTTTGGCAGATCGCTTCGGAGAGAAGAGGCAAAATTGACGAAGTTGCTGCTGCTATTAAGTGCGTCATCCAATCTGATATGTTACGGGCCAAACAAATGGGGTTGAAGATCGAGATAACAGAAACAGAGCAAGAAGCCTTCGGTGGTCTTCCTGAACTCGCGCGTGAATGGTTTGAGTGAGAGTGCGCAATGCCATAGTCGCCCCGGCCGTGCGGTGCATCCGGCTCCGTAATCGCCATTGAAGGCTGACTTGCACATTTACGAGAAGGAACACGTAAGACGTGGCCATGAGACTTCCGTCGATTAAAACAGCTCTTCTTTGCATAATTTCGTGACAGAACACATCCCGTCAGTCCGGACCTTGCTTCCAATCGGTGTCAATCTGGCCTTCCTGTGCCTTATGGATATATTGCGAACATACCAACCAGCCTTTGATCGGGCGCAGTAGTAATACACAAAACAAGATGGTTATCGGGAGGGTAGTAAATATATGCATCCAGATAGGGAATTTAAATGTAGTCTGTAACCAAATTCCGAATAAAAGTGCTGGTACGGCAGCAATTGTCATTGAAAAGAATGCGGGCCCGTCAGCCGGGTCGGCAAAGGAATAATCGAGGCTACAAGCTTCGCAGTTATCGGCCAATGTCAGATAACCTTTAAAAAGGTGACCTTGTTGACATCTCGGACATAAGCCGCGAATTCCGGTTTGGAAGGGACTGCTCTTGTACGTCTCAGTCATGCGACCTCCTAAACAGAAATATGTCTCGCAAAAAATTCTGCAAGCCGCCACGAAAGCTTTTATAATTTGAAGCGCTATACCTCGTTAAGCAACCGCAGCAATCTGCGCTATTAAGTCAGTTCCCTGTTGTAGTTACCAACGGTTTGCTCGTAAACCGTACTGGCTGTGCAATTTTAGCAGCTTACTTGATTCAAATGCCAAGCATAATTTGTGGTAGACGATAATGTCGGATTAATGCACCCCTCGATGCAGACCACTGTTTCACGCCCCAGTCTCACTATTAGCTGCACCGGTAGGTTTGGATTCCGGCGAGCTCTTGTGGCGGAGGAAAATGGACAACACTACGAGCACCGCCGTGGCTAGAAACTCAGACTGCCAGTTCTGAAAAGACTCAAACCACAACTGAGCATCTGCTAGATATTCAAACAAAGACCCGGCCCTGGCGCCATGCCTAAGCGCTTCTTCGGTGGCGGCCGTGTGGCTACTTATCCAGTGAAAGATAAAAGACAAAACGAACAAAATGGCCAATGCAATGCCAAGCGAGTAGGAATAAAGCCATGCCAACACCGGATGCCCTCGTCTTAAATGCATGGACAATTCATCATTGGGTCGATCGGGTTCGTCGGGATCTCGCGATTCAGCTGAACCGCGCTGAAACAGAATTGCGGTTAGGATTACATAGGCTCCCATTTGCAGAAACTCGCTCTCCCAGTTCTCAAACACTGCAGATAGGAAATCACCACTGCACACATAGGTGAGCAAACTTACTGCTGTCGCACCATGATTTTCCAGCTCAGTATTGAACGCTATCCATCCCGACCAGATCATGCCTCCAAAGCTGGCGGCGAAGAGCCCAATCAACGCGATTGTTAGTCCATTATCTCTTAGCGTCCTCATTGCTTTCTCCTATCTGCCGCGAGCTCCCGAGTTTAATATCAGGTAGTTATCTTCCGCTCGTCGATGTATCGCCAGCAAAAATGAGATCAACGATAGCTTGCTAAGTACAAGACTATGAGCGGAAGATGGCGTCATACGCCACCAACATGATTATGACGTTTTTCGCCTTGCATACCCTCCTAGCAATCGATTTAAGTCCCGATGCTCTTTTAATCTTTTGAGCGATCTGGATAGTGTTCGCGAGGGAGTTCTCGATTGGGGTTTCCCGGCGAGTTTGATTGCTCGTGTGTCGGCTTTTCATTCTGGTCTTTGGGATCCTTAGGAGCAGGATCTGCTGATTGATCATTGCGAACCAGATCAGGATCAGACCAAGGGCTTTTCTTCGTGTCCATTATACTCTCCGGATATGACAGAACCCCGCCAAAGCGGGGCTCTATGAATTAGGCAGCCTTCACGTTGATTTTGGCTTCTGCCAATCTGGTCAAATCATCATCTGTTTGACCCTCTTCCTGCAAGGTTGCGTCAAGAAGCTTAGCTATGTCTTTATGACCGAGCTCCATGGCCCAGCGTTTAAGGGTGCCATACCGTGTAATTTCATAATGCTCGACGGCCTGTGCAGAAGATATCAGGCCTGCGTCAAGAGCTTTTGTATCCTTAAATTCATCAATGATTTCTTCACCTTCAGCGATAATTCCCTCAATTGCATCGCAGGTTTTACCCTGAGCACGCTTTCCAAGAAGTTCAAAAACATGTTGAAGCCTCTCGATATGCTCCTGAGTCTGTTCCTTATGCTTTTCAAATGCTGCTTTAAGCTCGGGGGCTACTGCGGCCCTTGCCATCTTTGGCAAGGCTTTAACGATTTTTCGCTCGGCGTAATAAATGTCCTTGAGTGTATCGTAAAACAAATCGTCGAGTGTCTTTACCTTTGGCATTCTTCTCTCCATCAGAACTTATGCCCCTGCTTGAAATTAACGTCGACACAACTTGTTAGTTCCTGCCAAAAAGAAAGATCGTTCGGATATATGAAGAGTTTCAGCTGAATTGGAGCCGGCTTTCTATACGAGTTAACTCAGATAAGATGGAAATAAACAAGACGGAACATGTTCTCGGGTCTGATCGGCATCAAACAAAAAAATGGGGCAAGTGCACTAGTGTTCTGGCCCGCCGATAGCTTTGCAAATTTCCCAATTAGGCGGAAGATTCGTTATCTGCAAGGAGAACGGATATGGCGCGTATTGTCGACCGCAGGCACGCACAATTTGCTTGAGTGAAGTCGAGCGCGAGGAGCTGGAGCGCATTAGTCGCTCCCATTCGGTGCCGCACAGTGTGGTTCGCCGTGCACAGATCTTGCTAGCCTCAGCCGATGGCGAAGCTAACACCGCGATCGCGCACCGGCTCGGGACAACGAACCCGACGATCTGCCATTGGCGAAAGCGGTGGTTCGAACCGGGGCTCGTTGGGCTTTATGGCGAAGCTCGGCCGGGACGACCGAGAACTCATGACGAAGAGAAAGTAGCGCAACTGCTACGCACAGTTCTCAACAGCAAGCCCGCCGACGGCACCCATTGGACGGTACGCTCCGCAGCGACGGCGACAGGTCTTTCCAAAACCACTGTGGGACGCATGTTGACATTGTTTGGTGTTCAGCCCCATCGCTCGAAGAATTTCAAGATCTCAACAGATCCACTCTTTGTTTACAAGGTCAAGGATATCGTTGGGCTCTACCTCAATCCCCCAAATCCCGCGGTTGTGCTGTGCGTCGATGAGAAGACACAAATCCAGGTGCTGGAACGCACGCAACCCTTACTACCTCTCGGCCTTGGGTATATCGAAGGCGTCACGCACGACTATGTTCGGCATGGAACGACCACCTTATTCGCTGCACTCGACATTGCGAACGGTCAGGTGCTGACCCAATGCCGTGCCCGTCACCGCCACCAAGAATTCCTCGGCTTCCTTAAACATATTTAGGCGAATATTCCACCTGACCTCGACGCCCATCTGGTGGTCGATAATTATGCAGTTCACAAACATCCGAAAGTCCGTGCATGGCTTGCGGCTCGTCCGCGCTTCCATGTCCTCTACACACCAACTTATGCGTCATGGCTCAACCAGGTCAAGCGGTGGTTTGCTCTTATCACGCCCGGCAGATACGCCGTGGGTCTTTCGTCAGCGCCAGGGACCTGATTGGGAAAATAAACGCCTTCGTTGAAGCCTATAATGCCAAGGCAAAACCTTTTGCTTGGACCGCCCCAAGCCAGTCCATCCTCG
>Ga0308165_1001805_pt1 | contig 28261 bp, 20 predicted proteins | sample PhyWR2_FD_201032 | JGI IMG/M metagenome (GOLD analysis project Ga0308165, IMG submission 201032) | Phyllosphere microbial communities from UC Gill Tract Community Farm, Albany, California, United States - DLSLW.R2 | ecosystem: Host-associated > Plants > Phyllosphere > Unclassified | place: USA... | reverse complement strand
CTGGAATCGATCATATTATTGTTGAGCAACGTAGTGCTGAATATGTGGCTTCACGGATTCGTGCAGGAATTTTAGAGCAAGTTTCGGTCGATTTACTTAAACAAGCAGGTGTTGACCAAAATTTAAAAGACAAAGGATTACCGCATTCGGGCATTGAAATCTTAACCAATGGTGTAAAACATCGGGTTGATTTGGCTGCACTAACAGGTGGAAAACAAGTGACCGTATATGGTCAGACCGAAGTCACCAAAGATTTAATGACTGCGCGTGAAGCAGAGAAGCTGACTTCATTTTATGAAGCTCAAAATGTACAGGTTAAAGATTTCTACACTGCACCAAAAGTTGAGTTTGAGTACCAAGGTAAAGCTTTTCAAATTGAGTGTGACTTTATAGCAGGTTGTGATGGCTACCATGGCGTCTGCCGTGCAAGCGTGCCCGAAGATAAGATTAAGACTTTTGAAAAGGTTTATCCGTTTGGTTGGTTAGGTGTGTTGGCCGATGTTCCACCTGTAGCCGATGAATTGATTTACGTACAATCAGAACGTGGATTTGCTTTATGCAGTATGCGCTCAGAAACACGTAGCCGTTATTATTTACAAGTCCCTTTAACCGATCACGTAGAAGACTGGTCGGATGAAAAATTCTGGAATGAGTTAAAAAACCGCCTAGATCCTGAAAGCCGTGAAAAGCTCGTTACTGGAGCTTCTATTGAAAAAAGTATCGCACCGTTACGTAGCTTTGTGACGGAACCAATGCGTTTCGGAAAACTGTTTTTAGCAGGTGATGCTGCGCATATTGTTCCACCGACAGGAGCAAAAGGCCTCAATCTCGCTGCGTCTGATATTGCTTATTTATCAAGTGCACTCATTCAATATTATGCCGAAGGTTCTGAACAGGGTATAAATGAATATTCTGAAAAATGCCTACAACGTGTATGGAAAGCTGAACGTTTTTCTTGGTGGATGACTCATTTATTGCATCGCTTTGAAACTGAGAGCGAGTTTGATCATAAGATTAAACAAGCCGAACTAAGTTATGTGCTTGGCTCGATTGCAGGTAGAACAACATTGGCTGAAAACTATGTCGGTTTGCCTTATGAGATTAAGCAAATTGATAGTTTTAAGCATGCAAGTTGATTTTCTAAGTAATGAGGGAACCTGCTTTAACGCGGGTTCTTTTATAATAAAGCGATTAAAAATACCAAGTACATCTTCATCTTTTTAAGCTTAGCTCCCTTGGGAGCTAAGCTTACCTAAAAAATTAAAATGAAGAGTAATAGACTCTACATATGTGGAAATAAGGAATAACTTTGAGGAGTAAATTCCTTATTTCTGGCTAACGATTTAAAATACATGTTTCGATCGTTAGCACCATCAACCAGATAGGCACATGACCTATGTGATAGATCTCTTTACGACTTTTGTGGGTCGTATAATTTTTCTTTAATGAATAGAGCGGGGATCACGCCACAAATCAGGTAGGCAGCGCCCATTACGACAAAACCTAAACCAATAGAACCACCAGACGCTAAGAAGCCAATTGTGGCAGGGGCAAGTGCTGCTCCAAGACGACCAACATTATAAGCACCGCCAATGGCTGTACCGCGGATGGCTGTCGCAAAACTTTCAGTCATATAGGTTGCATTTACGCCGTAAGGAATACCGTATAAGAAACCGAAGGTAACGAGTAAATATAAAATATTGCTTGGAGAGTTATAAAAAACAATAAGTGGTAAGAAAATAGCAGTACCAATGGCACCAAAGGCATAGGTAAAACGACGACCTAGTTTGTCTGCCATCATGCCTGCAAGGACTTTACCTAAAATCATAGCGGTATATGTACCGACCATATAAGCCGTCATTTCTTTAAACTTCATACCTAACTCACTTTCTAAGTAAGAAGGCATCCAGTTATTTACGCCATAGTAGCCAAACTGTAAGAAGCCCGCGGTTAATGCCCAAAGGATAAACATATTACGGTTCTGTTTATCTTGAAAAATAAGCTTAAACGCTGAGGTTTTCGATGCGTTTTGAGCCACAACAGGTTGTTGTAGTCGAGACTGTTGCCATGCTTCTGGTTCTGGTACAAGAATATGCATGAGAACAGCAATAATGACGGGAATAATCGCAACGTAGAACAGCATGCGCCAGCCATGATCTGGAATAATCCAGCCTGCAAGTAATGTTGCAACAATATATCCAACTGTCCAACCCGCTTGTAAAGTTCCGAGTACGGTCGTGCGGTAACGTGTCGGAACATATTCGGCCATTAAGGTATTACAGGCGATATAGAGTGAACCCAGTCCAAGTGATGCAAAAAATCTTAAAATACCGAATTGAAGAAAGCTCTGAGTAAAACCTAAGCCACAGGTGAGAAGTGAGAAAATTAAAATAGAAATAACAACAATACGCACGCGACCAAATTTATCGCATGCCCAACCGCCAAAAATTCCACCAACAGCCATACCTGCTAAAGTAAAACTACCGAGCATACCGGCTTGTACCGAACTTAATCCGAAATCTGCCTTAATACTATTTAAGCTATAAGACAGTAGCATCAGGTCTGCACCATCAACCAATAGAGCCAGAAATGCAAAAATAAATGCTATTTTCCACGTATGAGGCTGTATACGAGAAAGACCTTGTTTGTAATTCGTAGCCATAATCCATTACCTACATTTGATTGAATGCACTTCAAATCTTTTAAAGTGCTTAAAATTTGATTAAGACGCAGCGCGAATCATGTTTCGGGCAATAATCATTTGTTGAATTTGAGTGGTTCCTTCATAGAGGCGGAACAGACGAACATCTCGATAAAAACGTTCAATCGCATATTCACTGATGTAACCCGCACCGCCGTGAATCTGTACGCAGCGATCAGCGACTCGACCACACATTTCGGTTGCAAACATTTTTGCGCATGAGGCCTCGGTACTTACGTTTTGTCCTGCATCACGTAGGCGTGCCGCGTCTAACACCATGCATCTAGCTGCATAAATCTCGGCTTTTGAGTCAGCAAGCATGGCTTGAATAAGTTGGAATTCAGCAATCGGTTGCCCAAATTGCTTACGTTCGATGGCGTACTTTAAAGAATCGTCTAGCATTCTTGTCGCGGCTCCAACACTTAACGCAGCAATGTGCAATCGACCTTTATCCAGCACTTTCATGGCAGTTTTAAAACCAACGCCTTCAACTCCACCAATGAGTGCTGAAGCAGGAATACGACAATTTTCAAAAATCACATCACAAGTGTGAGCGCCTTTTTGCCCCATTTTTTTATCGCGTTTGCCCAAAGAAATGCCCGGTGTTTGGCTGTCGACAATAAAAGCAGAAATACCACCAGCGCCTTTAATATCAGAGCTTGTGCGTGCCATTACTGTAAATACGCCAGCATGAGGGGCATTGGTAATAAAGCGTTTGGTGCCATTTAAAATATAAAAGTCGCCATCTTTTACTGCACTAGTCTTTAAAGATGCAGCATCAGAACCAGCATCTGGTTCAGTTAAGCAAAAAGAACTGATTACTTCACCGCGAGCTAAACGTGGCAAGAAAAATGATTTTTGAGTTTCAGTACCGTCAATAATGAGACCACTTGAACCAATGCCATTATTGGTACCAATCAGAGAGCGGAAAGCAGGAGAGGTCCGTCCTAATTCAAAAGCAACATAGACTTCTTCTTCCATTGTAAGTCCAAGGCCGTCGTACTCTTCAGGAATGGTTAAACCAAATAAGCCCAGCGCTTTCATTTGCTCAATAATATCTTGAGGAATCTCATCCGTTTCAGCGACTTCATTCTCATGAGGAATTAATACACCTTCAACAAATTGTCGAATCATATCAACAAGTTGATTTAGTGTTTCCTGATCTCGAATCATAGTCTCATCCTTTTACTACATGCTAAAAACATCGATGTGATGTTCGCAAAATCACCAATATTTGAAGCGATAGTAATCAATGGATGAATGTAAAACAATATATTTTGAAAATTAATTTCGCATTGCGGTATATTGTTGTTGATATATAGTTGGCTAATTTATTGATTTATTTAAGCTATATTTTCTTATAAAAATTCATCATTTTTAGTGGAAAATTAAAGTTTGATTTTTAAAATGAGGTGTGTATATTAAAAATATATATCGCTATGCGAAATTTTAAGTGGATAAATTTTCCTATAGGAAATGAATCACCAGATAGAGTGGGATGAAGATGGGTGCTTTAAATGGAATTCGGGTGCTTGACTTAAGTCGGGTTTTGGCTGGGCCTTGGTGTGGACAGACGCTGGCCGACTTGGGTGCAGAAGTGATCAAAATTGAAAGACCAAAAGTAGGTGACGATACCCGTTCTTGGGGACCACCTTGGATGAAAGATGACTCTGGGTTTGATACTCAAGAGGCTGCTTATTATCAGTCTACAAACCGCAATAAACTTTCAGTTGCCATCGATATTGCCAGTCCCGATGGTCAAGAATTGATTAAAGCTTTAATTCAAGACACAGATGTGATGATTGAGAACTATAAAGCGGGTTCTTTGAAAAAATATGGTCTGGACTACGAGTCTTTATCTGCAATTAACCCGAAATTGGTGTATTGCTCAATTACAGGTTTTGGTCAAAATGGCCCGAGAGCAGAAGAACCTGGTTATGACTTTATTATTCAGGGAATGGGCGGACTCATGTCCGTCACAGGTGAGCGTGATGATTTACCGGGCGGTGGTCCACAAAAAGTAGGGGTGGCTTTTTCTGATTTAGCTACAGGACTTTATTCTACGATTGCCATTCAAGCTGCTTTACTTAACCGTCATGTGACAGGTTTAGGACAATACATTGATATGGCTTTGCTTGATGTCCAAATTGCGACTATGGCAAATCAGGGAATGAATTATCTTTCATCGGGTAATATCCCTAAGCGTTATGGCAATGCACACGCTAATATTGTGCCTTACCAAGTATTCAAAGCTTCTGACCGTGATTTTATTATTGCATGTGGAAATGACACTCAGTTTATTCAGCTCTGTAGAAGTATTGGCTTACCCGATTTACCCAATGATGCGCGTTTTGCCCGAAATGCAGACCGAATCAAACATCGTGATGAAATTATCGAAATTTTATCAACACACTTTTTAGCAAAAACTGCAGATGAATGGGTAGCTGCGATTTATGCAGCTAAAGTTCCGGTAGGGGTAATCAATAACTTGGAGCAAGCTTTTCAAGAGCCACAAGTGATTGCCCGAGAAATGTTGGTCGAGATGAATCACCCGCAACGTGAAAAATTGAAGGTAATTGGTTCGCCAATCAAACTTTCACGGACACCTGTTGAGTACAAAACCGCTCCTCCGCTGTTAGGTGAACATACTCAAGTGGTTTTAGGTCGAGTCGTTTCTCTAGAAAAATTAGATGAGCTTAAGAAAAAAGGCGTGATTGCGTAAGCTGGCCTGAAAGCGAAGGGTTAAAATTATTTTTAAAATTAGAAAATAAAATATTTAGCCTTTCGCTTGAATGGTTTAAATCAAGTTATATTTTTGATGCAGACTAGGACGTTTGCTTTTTTGCTATTTATAGAAAAAATAGATTATAATTTTCGCAGTGCGAAACAAAATGTGGATTGGTATAAATATGAATGATGCAGCAGATGCAGAGCAAACAGAAAAATTATTAGCGCCTTTAAGACATGAATTATTACATCCCATTCAAGACATGCAGGATGAAAATGATCGCCAATTTATTACTGCATTAGCCCGTGGTTTAGAGCTATTACGTTGTTTCACCCCAAAACATCAGCATTTAGGAAATCAAGAACTCGCACAAATGACGGGTTTACCTAAGCCAACCATTACTCGTCTAACGCACACTTTGTCTCGTTTGGGTTATATCAAACAAGTCCCCAATTCGAGCAAATTTCAACTTTCAGTTGGGGTTCTTGCTTTTGGTTATTCGATGCTGTCTAACGTGTCGATTCGTTCTATTGCTCATCCATATATGAAAAATCTGGCAGACTATGCTGGCGCTGCGGTTGCAATGGCAACACGTGATCGACTCAATATGATTTATCTTGACGTGGTGCAAGGTAAAGGCAATATGACCATGCGCCGTCAGGTCGGAACTTATTTACCGATTCATTTAAGTTCAATGGGACGTGCATGTTTGGCTGCAATGCCAGAAGATGAAAGAGAATTTTTGCTTGATGCGATTCGTAGCAAGCACAAAGAAGACTGGATCAAAATTAATCGTGATTTAGACAAAGCTTTTAAAGACTATCAAGATTTTGGATATTGTTTTTCAATTGGCGAATGGCATAAAGATGTGAACTCAGTTGCTGTTCCACTGATTCATGAACAACATGGTTTGCTGGTGTTTAACTGTGGTGGTCCAAGCTTTATTATGAACCGAGAAAAACTTGAAGAAGATATTGCACCACGTCTTTTACATATGGTGAATAACATTCGTACTGAAATTAGTTAATTGTATTGAATTAAAAAATCAAAAAGGCCAGCAAAGTTATTGATTGCTGGCCTTTTTTATAAGTTGTATTTCAAATGACGTGCTTATGAAAATTAGGTTTTCTTTTTTCTTTGAAGGCGCTTAGGGCTTCTTTAAATTCTTCACCTTGCAAACAATGTGAAAAAATAGTCGACTCATGATCAATACGATTTAATAGATCATCAATCGGCATATCTCTTAATAATTTTTTGCTGAGCTGTAAAGCTTGACTCGGTTTATTTGCGAGTTTGGTCGCCGTATCTTCAACAAATTGATCAAGCTCGTTTTCTTCGCATACGTTATTTACTAAACCATAATTTTTAGCTTGTTGTGCCGAAAATTTCTCACCGAGTAAAATAATTTCAGAAGCTCGAGCGAAACCTAATAATCTCGGTAAGATGTAACTAGAACCTGCCTCAGGCACAAGTCCGAGATTCACAAAAGGAAACTGAAAAATAGAGTTTTGACTTGCATATACGAGGTCACAATGTAAAAGCATGGTGCTGCCAATGCCAATTGCCACACCATTTACTTTAGCAATAATCGGCTTTGGAAACGTTGCTAAGCTTTTTAGAAACACAATTGAAGAGGGTGGTTCGGTACTGGTTGTATTACGCGTTTCGAATGCATTTACGTCATTGCCACTGGTAAATGCAGACCCTTCGCCTGTGAGTATAACAACATGAACTTCTTGGTTGGTTGCTGCGGTGTCTAATGCCTGACTAAGTGCAGAATACATTTCATAATTAATCGCATTCTTTTTGGTGGGATTGCTCATGGTTAGTGTGAGTATGTTTTTATCTAAATGTTGCTTAATCACGCCTATTGTCAATTTATTTTGACTCTTATCATCCTGCTGCATCATTCATTCCTTTTATGTAACTTTTTGAAAAATATTTGCTTTATTGTTAATTCAAACCAAATATTCTTAGACAGATTTGAAATTAAAACTTTAAATTAATAAGATGATCCTATCGAAAATAAATTCCATTATCAATTAATTTATTTTATATTGTGGTATAAAGTTTTGTATTGCGAAATTTTAAGCTTTGTAAGTTTAGAAATGTTTACAGGATTTATGGGTAATAAAGTACCTAGACATGCTAAGGAAATCAGAAGCTAGGTATATAAAAGTGAGTGGAAATAATATGAAGACGAAAATTACAGAATTATTTGAAATCGAGCACCCGATTATTCAAGGCGGTATGCATTATGTCGGTTTTGCGGAGCTTGCTGCTGCGGTTTCAAATGCAGGTGGATTAGGCATTATTACTGGCCTGACGCAAAGAACACCTGAAAATCTAGCAAAGGAAATTGCACGCTGTCGAGAAATGACTGATAAACCTTTTGGCGTAAATTTAACTTTCTTGCCTACCGTAAATACACCAGATTATCCGGGTTTTGTAGACGCAATTATTAAGGGCGGAGTCAAGGTTGTAGAAACAGCGGGTCGTAATCCTGAACAGGTCATGCCTTATTTAAAGGCTGCTGGCATTAAAGTTATTCATAAATGTACATCTGTTCGACATAGCCTAAAAGCCCAGCAAATTGGATGCGATGCAGTTTCTGTAGATGGTTTTGAGTGTGGTGGGCACCCTGGTGAAGATGATGTACCGAATATGATTCTATTGCCTTTAGCAGCCGATGCATTAGAAATTCCATTTGTTGCTTCAGGCGGGATGGCGGATGGACGCTCACTCGCGGCAGCTTTAGCCATGGGGGCAGATGGAATTAATATGGGAACACGTTTTATTGCAACTCAAGAAGCTCCAGTTCATGCAAATGTGAAACAGGCGATTCTGAATGCAACTGAAAGAGATACCCGTTTAATTATGCGAGCTTTACGCAACACCGAGCGCGTGCTGAATAATGTGGCCGTCGAAAAAATTATAGCGAAAGAAAAAGCGCTTGGTGACAACATTAAATTTGAAGATATTATTGAAGAGGTTGCAGGGGTTTATCCTAAAGTCATGATAGAGGGTGATGTAAATGCCGGAGCATGGTCATGTGGGTTAGTTGCAAGCTTAATTCATGATATTCCGACCTGTGATGAATTGGTCAGCCGTATTGTTAAAGATGCAGAAGATATTATTCGTGGACGTTTATTGGGGCTTTTATAAAATTTAACTTTAGCTCATAACGTTTATCACGAAATTATTGAAAGTTATCCGTTTAAGATCAGTACAAGCTTGCTAGTTGTGCTGATCTTTTGAGTCATTAATACAATAATAAAGACACAAGACGGCAAAAATTAAGCCTAAAATACAGACACCCGTCCAACCAAAATGTTTCCAAGCGTAGCTTCCAGCTGTGGTGCCTAAAGCTCCGCCAGCAAAATAACCTGTCATATAAATCGCATTAAAACGTGAACGTAATTCTTGATTGAGCTTAAATACAATACTTTGATTGGTGACATGAACTGCAGAAAGTGAAGCGTAGAGAATGAGTAAGGCAATAATGTAAAAGGCGAAATGGTAGGGTAAAAGTGAAAAAAGAATCCAACTTAGAATAAGCCCCACGCCGCAATAAATTGAAATTTTATGGATATACCCTTGGTCAATAAATTTGCCTGAAAAATTGGCAACGAAAGTTCCTAAAACACCAACAAAACCGAAAAGACCAATCGTAAAGTCACTAAAAAAATAGGGAGCGGGAGCCAAAAGTAATGACATGGTGGTAAAGGTTAAACTCACACAAGCAAATGTAAAACCACCAATATAAGTTCGAGTTCTTAAACGTCGATTTTGAATAAAAATTTGTGGAAGTGAGCGGATGGTTTTTGTATAGTTTTCAGATTTGGTGGGTGGGAATAATCCAATACTACGGTGCAAAATAATGGCGATGACCAGTAATAAAAAACCACTGACCAGATAAATCACATTCCATGCAAAAAGCGTAGACATTAGGCCTGATAGGGAGCGAGCTAATAAAACTCCCATCATGAGACCACTTAGTAAAAAACCAACAACACGACCACTTTGTTGAATCGGAACCAGACTTGCTGCAAGCGGTAACAAAAGCTGGGCTGAACTGGAAAATAGGCCAGTAATGATTGTACCTAGTAAGAGCAGATAAATATTGTCTGAAAAACCACTAATAATTAATCCACTTGCAGCTAGTAGCATAAAAGTGAAGAGCAGCTTACGCTTTTCTAATATATCGCCTAGTGGCATTAAAAAGAGTAAGCCACAAGCATAGGTAATCTGGGCTAAAGTCGGCACCCATGCCGTGGTGGTTTCGGTTAAATTTAAGCTTAAACTAATCGAATGAATGAGTGGTTGGCTAAAATAATTTCCACCTGTACAGATGCCTGCTGCAATAGCCATTAAAAAAATGGTTGGAGTATAGAGTGCGTTTTTCATCATGCCTTTTTGTCATAATGAAAGAGGAACCTTAATCATCACAACCATTACTTTTCTAAGTACGGTTGTTAGTGCGTTTAATTCAAAGCATCTTGAATGTTGTGCACCATATGAATTAAACGTGGTCCAATTTCACCTTCAAGTTTTTCTGGATTTAAATGGAAACTTGGCGCACCGCAGTTAAATACATAAAGACCATGTTTTGAGCTAACCAATGGTACAGCGACCGAGTTCACTTCTTTATGCCATTCACCTAAAGACAAACAATATCCGTAATCTTGATAATCTCGGAAAGCTCTTTCTAGGGAACGTTTAATTGCAGGCCAGTTTTCAGCGTTTTTTTGTTTAAGCGCATCGAGTAAAAAATTACGTTCGCGTTCTGGAGTTGCCGCTAAACAGGCTCTTCCCATTGAACTACTATGTAGTGGCAAAGTCGAACCAATAGGGCGGCGCATATTTAAGGCAGTTTCAGTTTGTACCACATCGATATACACCATGTTCAGACGGTCACGTGTTGCCATTGCCACAGGAGCTTGTACATATTGACTCATCTCTTCCATATATTGATGAGCAATAGTACGGATAGAGATATTCGATAACGCTGCATATCCTAAAGATAAAACACCAATATCTAGCGTATATTTGGTCGAATTAGGCAACTGTTTTAAATAACCCAAAGACACTAAGGTATTGGTAATACGTGCTATGGTCGGTTTAGGTAAACCTGTCATTTTTGCGAGTTCTTGGTTACCAAGTACCTGATTGCTTGCAGAAAAGCATCTTAAAAGTTCTAAACCACGTGCTAAAGAAGCAATAAATTGAGGATTATTTTCCCGATGAATATGTGAAATAGGATCTAGACGTATCTCATCAAAATTTATTGGTTTTTCAGTGTCCGAGTTTTGAGACATTCGATCCTCAAATATAATAAAGCAAAAGTTTTGCCATTATATTTCGCTCTGCAAAATAAATCCATTCATCACTGCGCTGTTGTGATGAATGGATATCTAGTTCGATGATTATGAAACGTTTTCAATCACCATAGCGAGGCCTTGGCCTACACCAATACATAGGCTTACGACAGCATATTTTTTATTTCGGCGGATAAGTTCGCGTGCCACTGTTAAAGCAAGACGGGCGCCAGAAGCACCAAGTGGATGACCAATAGCAATTGCACCACCATTTGGATTTACGCGAGAGTCATTAAAATCAACATTTAAACCCTTTAGGCAAGACAAGACTTGGGAAGCAAAGGCTTCATTAATTTCAATAATGTCCATGTCATCTAAAGTTAGCCCTGCACGTGCAACTGCCTTTCTAATGGCTTCAATAGGGCCAGCCCCCATAATGCGTGGTTCAATACCAGCTGCCGCTGCTGACAATATTTTTGCCATTGGTTTTAAGCCATATTTTTGACCTGCGGCTTCTGAACCAATGAGTAATGCTGCTGCACCGTCATTAATACCTGAAGCATTACCAGCAGTGACCACACCGCCTTCAAATAAAGGTTTTAACTTGGTGAGTGCTTCAACAGTTGAACTTGGGCGAGGATGTTCATCTTCAGACACCAGTTTTGGCGGTAATTTTTTGCCTTGGAAAACTTCAATTGGGGTAATTTCACCCGCAAAAAAACCTTCTTCTTTTGCTTTTTGATATTTGGCTTGTGATTGGGCTGCAAATAAATCTGCTTGCTCACGGGTAATACCAAAGTCGGCAGCAACATTATCACCCGTTTCAGGCATTGAGTGACCGCCGTACTGAGCAATAATTTTTTTATTTGGAAAACGAGAGCCAATGGTAGTGTCATAAATTTTAGTATCACGGCTATAAGCACTTTCGGCTTTACCCATTACAAAGGGTGCACGTGACATACTTTCTACACCACCTGCAATATATAACTCACCTTCACCACAAGTAATGGCACGCGCAGAGTCAATTACAGCAGCTAAACCACTGGCACATAGACGGTTTACGGTTTGACCGGGTACGGTTACTGGTAAACCTGCAAGTAAAAGTGCGTTTCTCGCAACATTACGGCTATCTTCACCTGCTTGGTTGGTATCACCCAAAATTACATCTTCAATATCCGCACCCGGAACACCAGTTTTTTCAAGTAACTTTTGAATGACTGTTGCTGCTAAATCATCTGGACGAATTGAGGCAAGTTCACCTGCATGGCGACCAATTGGGCTACGTAAACCATCATAAATATAAGCATTTAACATTGAGAAGTTCCTTTTCAAAACTCATTAGTAAAAGTAAGCGGTAAATTAAGCGCAACGCGACGTTGCAACCACGGGCTAGGGCGGTAGCGTGGATCGTGGGTTAAATTCGATATGCGGTTTAGAATAAGTAAGATTTTTTCGCTACCGATCTGATCACCCCATTCAATTGGACCAAATGGGTAACCTAGGCCAAGACGTACTGCCGCATTAATATCATCTACTGTTGCAACATTTTGCTGGGCAATATCGCAACCTAAATTAATGACCATGGACAAAACACGCTGTGCAACAAAGCCGATACTTTCAGCAATCATGCTGACCATATTTCCATCTAAATTGAAAATAGAGTGAGCTGCCTGACGGTAGTCAGCTTTCGTAACAAGTGAAGGCATTAATGTACGATGCTTTGCAATGCCATAAAGCATGTCTATAGCAACAGCTTGTTCTGGGTTAACCCCTAGGCGAATAGCCGCTTGAGTTGTATCTTCACCGTAACAAGCGAGTAAACATAAACTGTCTGATTGCGGTGTAGGGTTAGTATCTAAGGCAATATTTTGCTGAGTTAAATAATCTTCGAGCTGTGTTTTATCTTCAGAGAAATCTGCCGCCACCCAAACTTTTGGATATTGTTCTAAACGCTCTACAAACTTGGCGGGTTCTTCACCTGTTTTTGAACCAGTTTCATAATTATAAAAACCTTGATTGGTTTTGCGTCCAAGTTGTTTGGCGTCTAACAGTTGCTTGGTTAAAGGACTTGGTTTGTAGCGGGCTTCTTCATAATATTGATGGTAAATCGATTCCATGACTGGATGTGAAACATCAAGTCCTGTTAAATCGAGCAGTTCAAAAGGCCCCATTCTAAAACCAACACCATCACGTAAAATTCGGTCAATTTCGCTAATATCGCAGACGTTTTCATTTAAAATTTTTAAAGCTTCAGTTCCGTAAGCCCGCCCCGCATGATTAATAATAAATCCTGGTGTGTCCTTAGCAACCACCGGGCGGTGGCCGAATGCACGAGACAAGCTATTTAAAGCGTCGATAATAAGTGGATCGGTTTTTAAACCTCGAATGACCTCAACAACTTTCATGAGTGGAACAGGGTTAAAGAAATGGTAGCCCACCACACGTTCAGGTTTTTTGCAGTTTGCAGCAATTGCCGTGATAGAAAGAGAAGAAGTGTTGGAAGCTAGGATGGTATTTTCGGAAACAACCTCTTCAAGTTGTTGCATCAAACTTTGTTTGATATCCAGACGTTCAACAATAGCTTCTACAATCAGGTCACAATCTTTTAAATCTTCAATTTGTTGCGCAACAATTAAATGACTATTTGCCGATGCTGCTTGTTCAGCCGTAATTTTATTTTTGTCGACCAACTTTTGAAATGTAGCAGCAAGTTTTTCTTTTGCTTGTTCTGCTGCACCTGCCTTAGCATCATATAAATAAGTGGTATGTCCTGATTGTGCAGCAATTTGAGCAATACCACTGCCCATAATACCTACACCAATCACAGCCATGCTTTTAATATCATAAGTCATGTCGATCATCCTGATTATTGATCTGTATTTGAAATTAAGCGGATAAATAAGGGTTGGTGATTTAACTTAAGCATTGTTTATCACCATCAATTGGTAAGATCTGGCCTGAAATAGAGCGTCCACTGTCAGAGGCTAAAAATAGGCATAAATCTGCGATATGCTTTGGATTTACAAAATATTTGAGTGACTGATTTTTCAGTGCGTTTTGAGTCACTTCTTCAAGTGAGCTATGGGCTACATCTGCGCGGGCTTGTAGAACGCGTTGGACACGGTCACCATCAACAGCACCCGGAAGAATCGCGTTAACTCGAATATTATCTGCACCGAGTTCCATAGAAAGCGTTTTAGTAAAACCAATCAGCCCCCATTTTGAAGTGGAATAGGCCAATCGGTATGGATAGCCTAAGCGACCTGCAATTGATGACATATTGATAATCACACCAGAATCTGACTGTTTTAAATAGGGAATCGCTAATTGAGTAATTAAAAAAGTGCTATTCAGATTTAAATTAATGACCGTGTTCCAATCCTCAAAACTCAGTTCATCTGCTGCAATGGTTGGGCCTGAAATGCCTGTGTTATTAACTAAGATATCAATATGACCAAGTTTTTTGATCGCTTCGGCAAACATAAGCTTAATTTGCTCAGACTCTGCTAAATCACATACATATATGTGCAGCTTTGGATAATCTCTCTGAAACTGTTCTAGACTTTGAGCATTAATATCACAAACGAAAACCTCATCATCGTTGTTTAAAAATGCCTCAGCAATGCAGAGTCCAATCCCTGAACCACCTGCGCTAATAAATACTTTTTTAGCCATTTTCATTCCTTTGTTGTTATCTATTTAAATTATTTACCTTGATAATTCGGTTTGCGTTTTTCAATAAAAGCTTGTACACCTTCATTTTTATCTTCGGTAGAGAACAGCAGTTGGAATGATTTACGCTCTAAGGTTAGGCCAGCATTTAAAGGAATATCTTCACTCATGAGTGCAACTTCTTTAATTTGCTGCAGAGCAATTGGCGGCATTTTTGCCAAACTTTGCGCCATTTGAATGGCTGTTGAAATAGTCTCGTTGTCTTCTGTCACTTGTGAAACAAGCCCAATGTTATAGGCTTCTTCAGCCTTAACCATGGCACCTGTCATAATCATGCGCATGGCATGAAACTTACCGACTGCACGAAATAAACGTTGGGTGCCGCCCGCACCTGGCATTAAACCGACTTTAATTTCTGGTTGACCAAAAGTCGCACCTTTGCCAGCAATAATAATATCGGCATGCATTGCAAGCTCACATCCACCACCAAGTGCATAGCCATTTACCGCAGCAATGACAGGTTTAGGGCACTGGGCAATCGCGTTCCAGTAGCGCTCGGTATGGCGTAATAACATTTCTGTGGAAGTTGCGGTTGCCATTTCTTTTAAATCTGCACCTGCGGCAAAAACTTCTTCGCCGCCCGTCAGTACAACGGCATTAACGTCATCATTAAAACTTAATTCTGTGAAGACTTGTGCTAATTGTTTGCGAACTTCAGTGTTGAGTGCATTTTTAGCTTCAGGTCGGTTTATTTTTACTACAGCTATTTTTGAAATAGAAAAGTCGATTTCTACGAAATTGTTCCCTGTGATTGCACTCATTTTTGAATTCCTTGTTTCGCATATCAAAACTATATTCCTTTTATGATGCTTATTTTGGAATTTATTTCAAGTCTTATTTAGTTGAATAGAGTGTTTATAAATCCATTTTGATTGTAAGTTATTGATATTACATATTGGTCTATTTTTAAATTTCGTTAAACGAAATTAATTTTCAAAAAAGCTTGAAATTTGTATTTTCGTTCTCGTACTATGAAACACATCCGCAGTAAACAAGATTTAAAACATGGTAGCCAGAAAAGCTAAATATGGCTGATGGGTACGATGGAAATATATAAGAAGGGAGACCATTAATGATCCGTGATGAAGGGATGTTGGAGCAATTACTTTCAACAATTCGAGATTTTGTAAAAAATGAATTGATCCCTCGTGAAAACGAAGTGGTAGAGAAAGATAAAATTCCGGATGACATTGTGCAGCAAATGCGTGAGCTTGGTTTGTTCGGGCTCACAATTCCCGAAGAATATGGTGGCTTAGGCATCACCATGGAAGAAGAGGTAAGAGTCGCATTTGAGCTGGGACAAACTTCACCAGCTTTTCGTTCTTTAATTGGTACCAATAACGGTATTGGTTCAAGCGCCATTTTGATTGATGGTACAGAAGAGCAAAAACAAAAATATTTACCACGTTACGCAAGCGGTGAAATTATTGGTTCATTTTGTTTAACCGAACCTGAATCTGGTTCTGATGCTGCATCTTTAAAAACCAGTGCAGTAAAAGACGGTGATTTTTACGTTCTAAACGGCACCAAGCGTTTTATTACTAATGCGCCTCATGCTGCAACTTTCACTGTCATGGCGCGAACTAATCCTGAAATTAAAGGCTCGGGGGGTATTTCAGCTTTTTTAGTAGAAGCAAATACACCAGGCATTACTTTGGGCAAAATTGACCAAAAAATGGGACAAAAAGGTTCGCATACGTGTGATGTGATTTTTGAAAATTGCCGCATTCCTGCTTCTGCACTCATTGGTGGTGTTGAGGGAATTGGTTTTAAAACTGCAATGAAAGTGCTTGATAAAGGCCGTTTGCACATTGGGGCATATAGCGTCGGTGTTGCAGAGCGCATGCTAAATGACGCACTTCTCTACGCTATTGAACGTAAACAATTTGGTCAACCGATTGCTAACTTCCAGCTTATTCAAGCCATGCTTGCGGACTCAAAAGCCGAAATTTATGCCGCTAAATGTATGGTGTTAGATGCAGCACGCCGTCGTGACAATGGTGAAAATATTAGTACAGAAGCATCTTGCGCAAAAATGTTTGCGACCGAAATGTGTGGTCGAGTTGCAGATCGTTGTGTACAGATTCATGGGGGGGCGGGTTACATCAGTGATTATGCCATTGAACGTTTTTACCGAGATGTGCGTTTGTTCCGTTTATATGAAGGAACCACGCAAGTTCAACAAATTATTATTGCTAAAAACATGATTAGGGAAGCTACAACCTAATAAAAAATTAAATGCCATGAGGCATTGGATGCCTCATGTTCCTCCTGAGGATATGGACATGACAACAGAAACAATTACGCAAAATACGGCTAGCAGTGAAGCTATTCAAACGCCGAAAAAGATTTGGATTACAGCATTTATATTCGCTTTTTTAACATTGTTATGTGATGGGGCCGATTTAGGTTTTTTAGCATTGAGCTTGACCAGTCTTAAAGCTGAGTTTCATTTAACTGGTATCCAAGCCGGAACTTTAGGCAGTTTAACACTTTTAGGTTCAGCAATTGGTGGCTTGATTGGTGGCTGGGCATGTGACCGTTTTGGACGGGTTCGCATTATTGTGTTCTTTATTGCTTATTCTTCAGTTTTAACCTGTGCGCTTGGCTTTACTGATTCTTATATGCAGTTTGCGATTTTAAGAACTTTTGGAGCGATGGGTTTAGGCGCACTTTATATTGCCTGTAATATTTTAATGTCAGAAATGGTGCCAACAAAACATCGCTCGACTGTTTTGGCAACCCTCATGACAGGCTATACCTTGGGTTCTTTACTCGCGACCTTATTGGCCGGGCATATTATTCCTGAACATGGCTGGCGTTTTCTGTACTGGATTGCAATTACCCCTCTAGTATTGTCAATTTTGATGCACTTTTGTGTACCTGAACCTGAATCATGGAAAAAAGCTCGTCAATTAAAAACTTTAGAAGTGGCTCAAAGTACTCACCCTAGAAAACGTCAAAATCCATATCTTGAGATTTTAAGAGATAAAAAACATGGCACCATGTTTGTTCTTTGGATTATTAGTACGGGTGCTTTGCAGTTCGGTTATTACGGCGTGAGTAATTGGTTACCCGCTTATTTAGAGTCTGATCTAGGCATCAAATTTAAAGAAATGGCCATGTATATGGTGGGTACCTTCCTGATCATGATGTTTGCCAAAGTAATTGCTGGCATTGTTGCGGATAAATTAGGTCGCCGTGCCGTGTTTGCATTTGGAACCATTGGTACAGCACTGTTTATACCTGTCATTGTCTATTTAAATACACCAACGAATATTTTATGGATGATGCTGTTTTTCGGTTTCCTTTACGGTATTCCATACGCCATTAATGCCACCTATATGACGGAAAGTTTCCCGACATCCATTCGTGGTTCGGCAGTGGGCGGTGCCTATAACATTGGTAAAGTGCTTTCGATTTTCTCTCCATTAACCATCGGTTATCTGTCTCAAAACGGTTCTATTGGCTTAGGACTTTTGGTGATGGCTGCTGCGTACTTTATCTGTGGTGTGATTCCATTGTTATTCATTAAAGACCGACTATTTAACCCGCAAAAGGCAGAGTGACAAGTAAATCTGTCACCTTAAATTAAGGATGAAAAAGGACAAGTGCGATGATAAATAAAATCACCAGTAATATTGAACCAATTTTAAAAGCTATTCCTGATGGGGCAACCATTATGACAGGTGGGTTTGGTGTTACGGGGCAGCCTGTTGAATTAATTGAAGCCTTGATTGATTTGGGTAAAAAAGAACTCACCATTGTAAATAATAATGCGGCTTCTGGTGATCGAGGTCTAACAAATCTGATTATTGCCGGTTGCGTTAAAAAAATGATTTGTTCATTTCCGAAATCGGCAGGTTCAACGGTTTTTCAAGACCTTTATCGCGCGGGAAAAATCGAGTTGGAATTGGTTCCCCAAGGTAATCTGGCTTGTCGTATTCAAGCCGCAGGAGCAGGCTTGGGCGCAATTTTCACACCAACGGGTTATGGGACTAAAGTTGCCGAGGGTAAAGAAACCCGAACCATTAACGGTAAAAATTATGTGCTTGAATACCCACTTGAAGCTGATTTTGCACTGATTTATGCAGATAAGGCAGACCGTTGGGGCAATTTAACCTACCGTAAAGCGGCTCGTAATTTTGGTCCAATTATGGCAAAAGCTGCAAAGACCACCATTGTTCAGGTCAATGACACTGTAGAGCTCGGAACGCTCGACCCAGAGTGCATCATCACACCGGGAATTTTTGTACAGCATGTTGTAAAAGCAGGAGATATCTAATGTCAGCTCAAAAACGTTCTCGTGAAGATATTGCCAAACTCATTGCCAATGATATTCCAGAAGGTTCTTATGTCAATTTAGGTATTGGTTTGCCTACCAACGTTGCTAAATTTTTGCCAAAAGACAAAGAAATCTTTTTACATTCTGAAAATGGTGTTTTGGCTTTTGGTCCACCGCCACAGCCAGGTGAAGAAGATCCAGATTTAGTCAATGCTGGAAAAGAACTTGTCACCTTATTAGAAGGCGGTTGCTTTATGCATCATGGCGACTCGTTTGACATTATGCGTGGTGGGCATTTAGACATTTGCGTTATTGGTGCATTCCAAGTTGCGGTAAATGGAGATTTGGCAAACTGGCATACGGGTAAAGCAGATGATGTTCCAGCCGTAGGCGGCGCTATGGATTTGGCGGTTGGTGCCAAAACAATTTATGTCTATATGGAACATGTCACAAAAAAAGGTGAGTCAAAAATTGTAAAAGAACTCACATATCCAATGACAGGTGAGCAGTGTGTAGATCGTATCTATACCGATTTATGCATTATTGAACTAAAAGATCAAAAAGCTTATGTGACGGAAATGGTGGAAGGTCTAAGTTTTGATGAATTACAGGCAGTCACAGACTGTGAGTTGATAGATGCACGTGTAGCCTAAATTACACACGGAAAAACGCTTCTTTAAGGATTAAAAGATGAAAAAATTAATTTTAGCTGCAGCTTGCGCTGCGGCCTCAGGGACTATTTTTGCAAATTCTTCAGATACGACAGAACAAAGAATTAATTTGCTAGAAACCGAGCTGCAAAAGTTAAAAGCAGACCTTGCCGCTCAAAAAGAAACTCAAAATAATTTACAGGTCAAACAGGTAAAAATTGAAGAAAACATCGAAAAAAATAAAACAATTGAACCGGCTAAGCCTATTGCTCCGTCATGGGTGACGTGGACCGATAATGTTAAAGTTTACGGTATTGCCCGTATTGATGCGGCGGTCGATTTTAAATCTTCGCCTGATTCGGGGGGGCGAACAACAAGTAGTCTGTACCGAACACCTTTTGAGAGTGAAAAACGTTCAAATCATGCACGCTCCGATGCCATGATTAATGCAAGCCGAATAGGTGTTTATTTTAATAGCCCCAATAAAGCGGTTACGGGCAATATTGAAGCCGATTTCTTCGATAGCTCTAACATGGGAACAGGGGATGGTAAATTCCGTATTCGTCATGCATTTTTTACCTATAAAGACTGGACCTTTGGTCAAACATGGTCACTCATGTCTAACATGGAAACTCGTACCGAAGCTGTTGACTACACTCAATTTGTGGGAACTTCCTATACGCGTACTCCACAAATTCGCTATGACTGGAAAATTGATGCCAATAATGATTTAAAAGTGGCTCTAGAATATACAGGTTCCCGAGTCTCAGCGTTTCCAACTTTAACGGGACGCTATAGCTTTAAACAAGGACCTTTAACCGCACTGGCTCAAGGTTTTATTAATGAAAAATCCACAGATGTAGCCACCGCAACAGTGAAAAAAGTAAGTTGGGGCGCAGGTGGCGGCTTAAAATACCAATTAACGCCACAGCAATCGGTACAGGCTAATTATCAATATATTGTCGGTGATCAAAAATTTATGCCGTACACCACCCAAAGTGGCTTGGCAAATTCGACAAGTTTAAATGCTGCGGGTGATTTTTCTTTAAATGAAGAAAAAACAGATTTGGTTATGAATAAGTTGAATAGCGTAAATATTGGTTATTCATATAAATTCAATGAGCAATGGCGTGCAAACTTATCGGCTTCAATGTTTGATTATGATGATGACACGGCTTATGCAAAACTCAATCCCGATGCCAATAAGCGTTTAACTGACTATGCCGCTAACGTGTTTTATTCACCGATTGAACAAATGGATATCGGCATGGAATACCATCAAGGTAAACGAGAAGTCTTTGATGGCAGAACAGCCGATGTATCACGTGTAAACTTTGTGTCGATGTATAAATTTTAAAATAGGGCGTAATTAAAAAATGGAAAAAATAGTTCGACCCGATGCAGACAATATTTTGTCAAAAAGCTTTATTTTTATCATGGCGATGACATGCGGGATTTGTGCGGGCTCGAACTATTATAACCAGCCTTTAATTTATTCAATTGCCAAAGCCTTGCAGGCTAATGCCGAGCAAGTGGCTTTAACCATTGTGATTGGACAACTGTCTTATGCAGTAGGTCTGTTTCTATTGGTGCCACTCGGTGATTTCTTTGAAAAGCGTAGTTATATTTGTTTGCTCATGTGTTGTACGGGGCTTGCACAAGTGGGGCTTTCTTTTAGCCAAACCTTGCCAGTGTTATATGGCTTTACCTTTTTAGCGACATTTTTTTCTATTGCAACTCAAGTTTTGGTTCCATTTGCCGCAGGTTTGGCAGGTCCGAAAAAAAGCCCGCAAGTTGTTGGGACACTCATGAGCGGTTTGTTCTTGGGAATTTTATTGGCGCGCTCTATTGCGGGTTTACTTTCTACGGTTTGGTCTTGGCATGCTGTTTATTTAATTAGTGGCATCGTCATTCTGGTTTTTGCTTGGATCATGTGGTCAAAATTACCAGTTGCGCGTAAATCTCATCAACTTAATATTCTACAAATTTACAGTTCATTGTTTTCATTAGCGGTAAATCAACCTCATCTGCTTCGCCGTGGTTTTGCTGGCGGAATTGGCTTTGGTATTTTGGCACTTATTTTTACAACCATGACATTCCTTTTAGCCAATGCTCCTTATCATTTTAATGATTTCCAAATTGGTCTGTTTGGAATTGTCGGGTTAGCTGGGGTGTTTGCCACACCGTGGGCTGGTAAGAAAATTGCAGCGGGACTTGAGAATAAAGTTGCACTGGTTAGCATGCTTTTATTAATTACGGCATGGATACCACTATTTTTTGCACAGCAATCTTTAGTGGCCTATGCGGTTGGTGTGATTATGGCTTACTTTGGGCTGTCGGCATTTCATGTACTCAACCAAAATCTGGTTTATCGAATTTCCGCGCAGGCACGTTCCCGCATTAACTCAATTTATATGACGCTCTATTTTGGTGGGGCAGCCTTGGGTTCTTTTATTGCAGTTTATGCGTGGAAACACTGGGGATGGGAAGCCTGTGTAGCCTTAGGTATAAGTCTGGCTATTGTGAGTTTTATGATTGATCGCTTAGATTTCTATGAAATGGACAAAATTGCCAAGCAAGAAAAAGCTCCATAAGGAGGAGCTTAACACGACTTTTATTTTCGAATAATCATTAATGTGGCTGTGGCAAAAGCATATACTTTTCCGTTTTCATCCACGATTTTACCTTCGGTGCTAATAATATTGCGGCCCGCATTAATCAACTCGGCCTTTGCGTAGTACGACGTATCAACTTGCATGGGACGAATCATTTTTACATTCAAATCAATAGTCCCATAACCAACTCCATGTTCGAGTAGGGTATGCGCAGCACTTCCTGTAGCAGTATCTAAAGCTGTAGCGCAAAAGCCGCCGTGTACACCGCCTTGTATATTTCGATGTTCTTGTCTAGGGGTAACTTTATAAGTGGCTTTACCTTCGGAAACTTCTACTAGTTGCATAGGGATGGTGTGAGCCATAGGCGATGGAGAAACTTCGCCATTTTTTAAAGCTGTTAAAAATTCAAGACCTGTGTATTTCGGGCTATCCATAAATCGTCCTTGGATGATTAAGCAATGTAATAACAATACTATAAATTGATTTTTTACGGAATAATATTTTGCAATACAAAATTAAAATAACAATAAATTTTTTATTTCTACACGAATTAATTTAATAAAACTATTTAAATACAATATATTAAAAATTTGATTGGTATTTTTATCTTTTAAATTTTATGAAAATAGTGAAAATTAGTTTTGCTATAAGAAATTTTTTGATATTTTGGTGGAGTTGAAAAAATAAAAGTCTATTTAAGGAAAAACATATCTGCTTGCCTAACACAGGCAGTGAAGTGAAAGGGAAAAACTATGCCTTTATACAAAGCTCCATTACGTGATATGCAATTTGTTCTGCATGAAATGCTCCAAACAGAAGAGAACTACCAACGTTTAAGCAAATATCAGGAAAGCGTAAATCGAGAATTAATTGATCAATATTTAGAGGCAGCAGCAGATTTTTGTGAAAATGAATTGGCACCTATTAATCAAAATGGCGATCAAGAAGGGTGCCATTTAAATCAAGGCGTGGTGACTACACCGAAAGGTTTTAAAGAAGCCTACCAAAAATATGCCGAACTTGGGTTTACCTCTCTAACCGCCGACCCTGAATATGGTGGGCAGGGCTTACCAACTCTATTACGCATTGCGATTTCTGAAATGTTGTGTGGTTCCAACTGGGCTTGGGCAATGTATCAGGGCTTATCTCATGGCGCGATGAGAACAATTGAACACCACGGAACAGAACAGCAAAAGCAGAAATTTTTAACCAAGTTAATTAGTGGAATCTGGACTGGAACCATGTGTTTAACCGAATCACATGCAGGTTCAGACCTCGGTTTAATTAGAACCAAGGCTGAACCAAATCCGGATGGTAGTTATTCAATTACTGGGGAAAAGATTTTTATCTCGGCAGGTGAACACGATCTTTCTGAAAATATTATTCATATTGTTTTAGCTCGATTACCTCAGGCACCCGCAGGTACAAAAGGTATTTCTTTGTTTATCGTGCCTAAATTTAATGTAGACGATGAAGGTAATTTGCAAGAGCGCAATCAGGTCGTCTGTAGTGCCATTGAACATAAAATGGGTATTCATGGAAATGCCACCTGTGTTCTTAATTTTGATGGTGCTCAAGGTTATTTGATTGGTCCGGAAAATCGTGGGCTTAATTGTATGTTTACCTTTATGAATACCGCGCGTATTGGCACGGCAGTACAAGGGCTCGCTGCCTCAGAAATTTCATTTCAGGGCGCGTTAAGCTATGCCAAAGAGCGACTCGCAATGCGTTCACTATCTGGTCCAAAATATCCAGAAAAGAATGCCGATCCGATTATTGTGCATCCTGCTGTGCGTTCAATGTTAATGACACAAAAAGCATTTGCTGAAGGTGGACGTGCGTTGGCTTATTTTCTAGCTCAACATGTAGACATTGTCGAAAGTTCAGCCGATCAGGAGCAGCAAAAACAGTCCGATAATCTACTGGCTTTTTTAACGCCTATTGCTAAAGCGTTTTTAACTGAGTCTGGTAATGAGTCTGCAAAACATGGTGTTCAGGTATTTGGCGGGCATGGGTTTATTGTCGAGCATGGAATGGAGCAAATTGTACGCGATGCCCGCATTTCAACATTGTATGAGGGAACAACCGAAATTCAGTCTTTAGATTTACTGGCGCGCAAAGTTCTAAAGTCGGAAGGCAAACTTCTAAAGAATATGACGGATCTAATTGATCAATTCATTCTTCAACATCAAGCAAATGTTGCACTGAAATCTTATTTAGAAAAATTAGGTGAACTTAAGCAACAATGGTTATCTCTCACTAAAACAATTGCCGAAAAAGCAAAGCACAACCCCGAAGAAATTGGTGCTGCTTCTGTAGATTATCTTTATTTTTCGAGTTACGTCGTGTTTGCCTATCTTTGGGCTCGAATGGCACAAGTTGCCCATGAAAAATTGGCATTAGGTACCCAAGAGGAAGCTTTTTATAAAGCGAAGCTAAGCACAGCTAAGTTTTTCTATCAAAAACTTTTGCATCGTACACAAAGCCATGCAGCTGCAATTGAGTCGGGGGCTGAATCTGTCATGGAGCTTGATCAAGAAGATTTTGCATTTTAATTAATAGTAGTTTTTGAGAACCAATGGGTGGGATTTTTATGTGGAATTTTACCCATTGATTAAATTTGTAACTTTAGACTCATGAGTTTTTGGTAGGAAAAACCAATTTAGCCAAAGGAATAGACCATTAATATAAGCTTAAAACGTGAACTTTCATTAAATATTGATATTCGATAAGGACTAAGGAAAGAAAATCATGAATGCTTATTATCAATTACTGAATAGATCAATTGGTCCTCAAGGTGAAGTCATTGCTCATTATTGCTCAACTGTTCATGCACAAGGAGTTTGGAATCCTCATGAACAGCACATGGCACCTGCAAGTGGCGTAATCGCAGCAGAGTTAGAGCAATTTTCACCACGACAAGATATGCGAATTGGTCGAATTAGTTTTGATATTTTCGGTCTTATTGCATTTGGTGAATTTACCATTAAGACCCAAGTGATTCGTGCCGGAAAAACAATTGAGTTAATAGAAGCTGAAATGCAAGCACAAGGTAAAACCTGTATTGTTGCCAGAGCATGGCGAATGTGTACACAGGACAGTTCCGATATTGCCGGGCTTGAAGATCAGCCAGTTCATCATCCAGACTCTTTTACAGAGTGGAAGGGTATGAAAAGATGGCCGGGTGGTTTTATTCAAACATTAGTGACAAAAATTGACGATCAGCATCGTGCGGGGAAAGGCATCGTTTGGCTCAATAACGATAAAGAAATGGTTGAAGGGCAGCCAACTACAGATTTTGCACATTTGATTGGCATGGTGGATACCGCAAACGGAATTGTACCAAGACAAGAAGGTGAATTTACGTGGGGCTTTCCAAATCTTGATTTGCAAATTCACATGCATCGTTATCCGCAAGGTAAATGGTTAGGATTAGAAACTGTTCAGCAATATGGATCGGATGGCATTGGCTTAACAAGCGCGGTTTTACATGACCTCTATGGCCCATTTGGAAGAAGCGAACAGATTTTGACTTTACGTAAGATGACCCAATAAATATTTGAATCCATAAAAAAGTCATCCCTGAGGATGACTTTTTTATTTTGAGTTTTAAGCAATTTCTTAGCTACGAACTTTAATCAGTGTTGGTGTAAGTTCATCCCAACGTACTTTTGCAGCGTCCATTGCTTTCATTTTGATATGTCCATAACCACGTACTTCTGCTGGTAATTTTGCAATTTGTTCAGCAACAGCCAAGTTATGATTTTCTGGAGCTTCAACAAGTGCTTCAACAAATGCGATGTAACGGTCACGCCATGCTTGTTCGTGTTGACGTTCTTCTTGGCGCGCAAATGGGTCAAGGAAAGTTTCACGAAGCCATTGTAAGCGAGCAAGCATCATCATTGGGAAGCGCATCCAGTAACCAAACGCACGTTTACGAACATTTTTCAGGCCGCCGAGTAACGCTGGTGGAGCAAGATGGTAAGTTAAACGTAAGCCTTTGCCGAACTGTGTTTCAATCGATTCTTTGAAGCTTTTCCCTGTTAACAAGCGTGCAACTTCATATTCATCTTTATACGCCATTACTCTGTATAACTGAGTTGCGATGGTACCAGTTAATTCTTCTGGTAACTTTTTAGCAGCCAGTTCTACAAGCGTACGGTATTTAGCTGCGTAAGCGTCATTCCAATAGTCTGTCAGACGAGCAGAGCGGTCTTCAACAAGTTCAGCCAAGGTTTGCGGTGTTTTGGTTTTTGGCATTGCTGCGAGTAAACGTGCAGCTAAAGTTGGATCACTTGCGAGGTGACAACCAACGCGGAAAGCTTCAAGGTTCTTTTCAACTGCCGTACCATTTAACTTAATTGCTTTTTCAATACTTTCACGTAATAGCGGGATGCGGCCAGACTGCCATGCCATACCGAGTAATAACTGGTTGGTATAGATTGCATCGCCCATTAGTTGTGTTGCAATACGAGCTGCTGGTAGAGAAACCAGTTGACCTTGATGAACATGACCACGAAGACGATCAATTAAATCGGTAATCGGTGCAAACCAGTCACGAGATTTAATAAATTCAGAAGTAGGCGTGCTGTCTTCATTAACAATGACTAAAGCATCATCTCTTAAGCGAGAAAGAGCTGCACTACCACCCGCGACTACGGCATCGGCACCAATGAGTAATTCACATTGTCCTGCCGGAATTTTGGTAGAGGAAATTTGATCATCACTTGCTGCAAGTTGTACATATGAATAAACCGTACCGCCTTTTTGAGCAAGTCCAGCCATGTCCATAACACGTGTCGCTTTGCCTTCTAAGTGAGCTGCCATCCCAAGGAGTGCACCAATAGTCACAACACCTGTACCACCAATACCACCGACCATAATACGACTTGGAACATCATATAACTGAGGAATGATTGGTGATGTCGGCCAGCCTGCGCCAATTCCTTCAAATTTAGCAGGACGCTTCATATCCCGTGTATGAACCGTCACAAAACTAGGGCAGAAACCTTCAGCACAAGTGAAGTCTTTATTACAGCTACTTTGGTTAATTTGACGTTTAGTACCTAAAGCTGTCTCTACTGGTTCAATAGATAAACAGTTTGATTTTTTCGAACAGTCGCCACAGCCTTCGCAAATATCACTGTTAATGTATAAACGCTCAGCTGGATCAGGGTAGGCATCACGTTTACGGCGACGGCGTTTTTCACTTGCACAGGTTTGTACATAAATTAAAGCGGTAACACCCGAAACTTCACGTAATTCACGTTGAACAGCATCGAGTTCATTGCGGTGGCGAATTTCTACGCCTGGTGCAATACCGTCTTCTTCGTTTAACAGTTTAACTTCATCAGTCACAATGACTTGTTTTTTAATACCTTCAGCATCGAGTTGGCGAGTTAATTGTGCAACGCTCAAATGCCCATCTACATGTTGACCACCCGTCATAGCGACCGCATCGTTGTAGAGAATTTTATAGGTAATATTAATTTTTGCAGCGATAGATTGGCGAATCGCCAAGTAACCTGAGTGGAAATAAGTTCCATCACCAAGGTTCGCGAAAATATGTTTTTCATTGGTAAAGTGCGATGCACCCGCCCAACTTACGCCTTCACCGCCCATTTGAGAGAAGGTTTCTGTACCACGGTCAAGCGAAACAGCAATATAGTGACAACCAATACCACCCAGTGCTCGGCTACCTTCAGGAACTACAGTTGATGAGTTATGTGGGCAACCACTGCAGAAATAGGGTTTACGCTCAGCAAGATCAATAACACGTTTTGCTTCTTGCTCTGCTTTTAGTAATAAGTCGATTCTATTTTGAATTTGTACTTTTAAGTTTTCTGGAATATCTAATTTTAAGAAGCGTGCAGCCAGCATTTTTGCAATAGGTTCAGGCTGGAACTCATAGTGACCAATAAGTGGTGCTTCTTCAATAGAAGTACTCCATTCACCTTTACCATCGGTGGCTTTACCAATCACGTGTGGGCGTTTTCCATCAGGAAGTGAGTACAGCTCATCTTTAATTTGTGTTTCAATAATTGGACGTTTTTCTTCAATGACAATCAGTTCTTGCAAGCCTTCTGCAAACTCACGAACACCTTGCGGTTCTAAAGGCCAAATCATTCCAACTTGGTAAACACGTAGCCCAAGCTGTTGGGCAGTTTCATCTTCAATACCTAAAATGCGTAAGGCTTCAATTGTATCTAAATAACCTTTACCACTTGCGGCA
>Ga0308165_1001804_pt1 | contig 28321 bp, 23 predicted proteins | sample PhyWR2_FD_201032 | JGI IMG/M metagenome (GOLD analysis project Ga0308165, IMG submission 201032) | Phyllosphere microbial communities from UC Gill Tract Community Farm, Albany, California, United States - DLSLW.R2 | ecosystem: Host-associated > Plants > Phyllosphere > Unclassified | place: USA... | reverse complement strand
ACAGAACCGTTTTCATAACCACGCATGGTATTAAAAATGGCCGATGCCCACATATTATAACGTTTGCTAGGCGATTGGTACCAAGAAAATATAGCTACATTTAAATTATCTCCTCGTTGCCTCGCATAAAACCCCTTAGAATCGCCGCGGTTAAAATTTACGCCAACATTCCAATTTTTCTTAATGTTCTGTGTATGAATGGCCCTAAAAAGCTGCTCTGTTTTTCCGGCGCTCACAAAATACAAACTTGTAAAAGGTGTTCGGGCCTGGTAATATATAATATCTTCAGGTGTTAATGCATAATAGTCGAACGAATGGAAACCTGCATCAAAGCCAATTCTTTTGCTTGGCTCGAACAATAACGGCCGTGCAGCCAAACCCATGTTACCTGTGCTGATGGTGGGGTGCATAGGCTGTAAAAGCGGACTGTAGTTCTGGATATTAACAGTTGTGGTATCTAGTGGCAATAGCACAATACTATCTTTACTTAACGATAGCTTAGTAAAGCGGATATATTTTGCGGTAAAAACAACTGAATCTTTTCCACCATCTAATTTTTTCCTAACCGAATCGAGCTCCTTGTTTGTACCAACGTTTGTTTTTAAATCCTGTGCAAAAACCTTATTGATGCCTATGAGCACAAACAGCAAAAAACAGATTTGAACGACTTTACGCATCTTATAGTTCGGCAATTAAGCGGGTTAAAATTTCTGTCATCTTTGGTTCGGCTTTGGCCGCAGCAGCTAAAATTTCATCTAAATTAAAGGGTTGCAAATCTTCAGGGAAACCTTCGTCTGTTAAAACAGAAATGGCAAAAACCGGTAAACCTGCATGGTTGGCCACAATTACCTCTGGCACTGTACTCATGCCAACAGCATCGGCACCAATTAAGCGCAAATATTTATATTCTGCCTTGGTTTCTAAATTCGGACCTGAAACTGCAACATATACACCTTTATGGCATTTAATATCAACCGCTTTTGCAATATTTAATGCTTTAGTAATAATGTCGCGTTTATAGGGTTGGCTCATATCCGGAAACCGTGGACCTAAGTCACTTTCAATAATGCCGCGCAAAGGGTTATCAGGCTGCAGGTTAATGTGATCTTCGATGATCATTAAATCGCCTTTTCTAAATTCAGGGTTTAATGAGCCTGCCGCATTTGAAACAATTAGATTTTCGATACCCAAGCCCTTCATAACCCTCACCGGGAAGGTAATCTGCTGCATAGTATAACCTTCGTAGTAATGTAAACGCCCCTGCATGGCAATAATTCTCTTTCCGTTTAGTGTTCCAAAAATTAATTTACCACTATGAAATTCTAAGGTAGAAATTGGAAAATTGGGAATATTAGAATACATCAACTGATGTTCCACTTCGATTTCTTTTACCAGGCCACCTAGGCCAGTACCTAAAATAATGCCTATTTCGGGCTTAAAGTTCTCTGTTTTACGTTTGATATATTCAACGGTTTCTTCTATTGCTCTTAACATAATTTAAAATGAGTTCGTCAAAGGTAATCTTATCTTCTTCAAATAATTCAACCTCGATGGGTAAATAATATACAGGTAAATCTACCAGTAAATCTTCAAATCCGGTAGCTCTTAAACGTTTGCTATCCTTTTCTGTTGTGATGATGATTTTTTCTTTTTTATTTCCTGCTAAAAAAGTGTTTTTGAACTTCTTGATATCTGCTTCTTTAAAGGCATAATGATCAGGAAATTCTTCGTGTTTAATGGTGTTGGAATATTTACCAAGCTCTTCAATCAACGGATCTGGGTTGGCAATGCCTGTTAGTAGAAAAATCTCGAAATCTTTAACCGATTGGAGCGTACGGTTTTCATTATTATACAGATGAACGAGGTTACTGTATTTTAAATACGAGTGCAATACAGGTTGATTTACATTAGGCTGAAGTTCGTTTATCGAAGCCTGTTGCGCTACATGCAACAGTGGCACTGGCGATTTAGTAACCAACAGCACATCTGCCCGTTTTCGCGAAGAAAAAACATCCCTTAAATTACCAGCGGGCAATAAAAACTGTAAAGTACCTAATTTTCTAAATTCGAAAAGCAGGATATTAAAACCTGCCCTTACCGCGCGGTGCTGAAAGGCATCATCCAGGATAATTAAATCGTGGTTTTCTTTTAGTTGGTTGATTCCATGTACACGGTCTTCGCAAACGGCAACAGTAACGCCTGCAAATTTTTGATGGTATTGTAAAGGTTCATCTCCAATAGTTTCGGCACTTGCATTGGCATCGGCAAGCATAAATCCATTCGTTTTACGGCCATAGCCCCTACTTAATATTGCTACTTTGTAATCGCCCAATAACCACACCAGATATTCGGTTGTAGGTGTTTTGCCCGATCCGCCGACAGCCAGATTGCCTACGCAGATTACGGGTAAATCGAATTGTACAGACCGCATCAATCCCCAATCGTATAATTTTTTACGGAGGGTTATGGCTATTCCATAAATCAATGAAAAAGGAAGTAGTAAAAGGCGTAGATAGTTCAATAGCATATCGTGGTTTCAAAAATACTGATTATTTAAAAAAGAAAGGCATTTGCTCATAGCCCTGCCTTATAAAGCAACCGCTAAGCGAGGGAAATGGTTTGGAAAGATGTGAATAGTCCGGAAATCCGGAGTCGATTAACCTTCGAGTGAACAGTTCAGAGCTGGGAGTTTGATGTTTAGAGTGGATTAAGCAATTGATCGACATGGCGTTTGGAGTCAGGCACATGCCGTCAGTTAACCGATTTAAACAATTAACCGATTAACGCAATGAATTTAAAACTGCTCCAATATATCTTTATCAGATTTATATGTCTCTACAATTATCGACGGAATGGTTAGCTTATGTTTTTGATAAATTTCGCTCCAAAGTTCAACATTGTTCTTTTTAGGGTATTGATAAAAATCCTGTCGCAATTTTGCCGTAGAGTAATTGTTGTCATTTTTTTGTTCAGGATCCACATTTTCCAGAAAAAGTAATTCCATTTCTGCCGAAGGCTCCCCTTCAGAGAATAAGCCGGCTACTACATTACACTTTAAATAGGTAGAAGACAACTTAGATAAGCCATTCGCAATGGTATAGTTTTGCCTATTTATCCAGATCATACTTTTGTTTATCGTAGCAATATTACTTTCCATTCCTTTAATCAGGTGTTTATCTACCGTGATATAAACCCATCCATTCTTGCGTTTATACAATACGTTTCTTGCCCGGTTAAAAGAAATTTTATAACATTTTTCGCCTTCGTATTCTACCTGACCCTCAATTTCATAATCATTATCCTCACTAAGCATATTATCGTTGAGATTACTTACAAAATAAGATTTGAGCTCCACTCTTAAATCAACTGCATAATTAATCTTTAAGCTACCTGTTTTCCTGAGCTCCTTAAGCCTTCTTATCCCATCTAGCTGTAGCTTGATGTCGTTTTTATATTCATCGGTATGCAGGTTAAACACCCCTTCTGCGTAACTATAATATTTGCCGTCTTTTACCATGTATTGTCTACACAACAATTTTTCGCTTACCACACCGGTATCGGCAAGGTGTGCCATTGCATTTTTCATTAGGGTAGCAGCAAAATTGGCGGCATAAATATGAACATCATCTAATTTAACATATTTGTCTTTTAGCTTTACCATGAGCTCGCCTGCAATGCTGCGCTCATCAACTCTAACCGAATGGCTTTCGTACCCCACCGAACTGAAAGAGAGCGATTGACCCTTATTTAGCGAATCTATTTTAAAGCTAAAGTTCCCTTCAGGATCACTCAGGGCAATTAATTTTTGTTTGTGATAAATCGATACCGATGCAATACCTTTTTTGGCTTCGTTAACAACCTGGCCTTTAATAATTTGTTGTGCCCAAGCACGGGGCAAGATGAAAAAACAGCATATAATAATGGGGAATATGATTTTTAATCGGTAATACATAGGTTTGAGGCGTTATTTGGTTAATCAAAGGTGTAATTTAATTATTCTATTCAAATAACAAAAATATAAAGAAGGTCGGGCGTTTAGAGCCAGGCGTTGGCGTACATTTAACCGATTTAAACAATTTACCGATTAATCCAAAACCAAACTAAATCCTTAATTATTTTATCTTTTTTTGTTATCATTGCTGTCTACCAAAACATAATTTAATGTCTCCAAATAAAAGATTAGTAGTAGGCCAGGGCCAGATTAGTGGATATATTTCTATTTTTTTAGCCGTATTGGCGCTTTTAGGTATACTTTGTTTTCATTATCCTGAAAAATTAACCACTCCCGAATTTCGCGAAATATATACCAAAGATAGCATGGAAGCTTTAATGCTTGGTGGTGTTATTGGCTGTTTCTTTTTCTCTCTGTTAAGTTTAATCCTCAGCAAAAAGCTAAAAGGGGCATGGCCTGGTTTTGCCCTTGGTGCACTTGCAGTTGTATTAGGTGCACTAAGTGTAGAAGGTAGAGATGTTGCCAAATCGGGTTGGCATTTTGGGTTAGACTGGATGATTCTAGATTTACTTTTAATGGTGGCCATTTTTGTTCCGTTAGAGTTATTCTTCCCCAAAAACAACGAACAAACTAAATTCCACGAAGAATGGCGTACCGATTTAACCTATTTTGTAATCAGTCACTTATTTATCCAGTTTTTTGGTATTGTTACGCAAAAACCCGCGGTATTATTTTTTGGTTGGATGGGTTTAGATAAGCTCCATACCTGGATACAGGGTTTACCTTTTATTGTGGCTTTGTTCCTCGCGTTTTTTAGTACAGATTTATTTCAATACTGGGCGCACCGTTTCTTCCATACACGCGTATCGTTATGGCGGTTCCATTCGATACACCACTCTACACAGAATATGGATTGGCTGGCGGGAAGCCGTACGCACTTTATCGATATCTTTTTTACGCGTGCCATGACGTTTATTCCGCTTTATGTATTGGGTTTTTCATCAACGGTGTTTAATGTATACATCATTTTTATCGCCATCCACGCGGTACTGATCCATGCCAATACACGGATTAACTTTGGTCCAATAAAGTATATTTTCACCACGCCACAATACCACCACTGGCACCATTGCGAAGACCCTAAATATTACGGACATAATTTTGCTTCTATATTTCCTTTTATCGATATGATTTTCGGCACTTATTATTTGCCAGGTAAGGAGTGGCCTGCTGGTACGGGTGTGCATGAAGCGGCCTATCCGAAAGGTTTCGTGAAACAGTCTATTTATCCGTTTACAAAAAGTCCGTTTGATACGGATTTAAATATGGAAGAACGGAGCGATAGATAACTAACGCTTGTTTGCAACGAGCGTTGAATAGTTTATCTTTTATAACGATGAAGTGTTAAGCTATTGATGCACGCATTTAGAAATGAGTGCAAACGATAGAATTATAAAGATTATTTGGAAAGCAGTACCTGTAGATATAATTAATGTTAATCGGGCTTTCCGCTAAATCTTTTGTTTTGAAGAAACACAAATTATACCGCTTCAATCCCGTTTAATTAAAATGGACAATACTACTATCAAAGGTTTACAAACCCAACGAAAGTGGCCAAACAAATATTATTACTGTCAGATGGTAACATCTCACAGCACCCTAACGCGATCTATACCCCCAGCTCAGTGCCTTCGGTGCTTTTTCTCTCGGTGATCTCTGTGGTTAAAGACGAATGTGCTGAACAAACAGACTTTTAAAACGTTATATTAGCGTACCATCTCATCGTATGCAGCCTGAAACAGAAATTTTAATTATTGGTGGTGGATTGGCCGGGTTAACCGCAGCATTGCACCTGAATAAATTGGGCTTAAATGTAATATTGATCGAGAAAGATACTTACCCCCATCATAAAGTTTGTGGTGAATATATTTCCAATGAAGTGCTCCCCTATTTTGAGTGGCTCGGGCTTAATATCGAGCATTTAAATCCCACATCCATTAGCGATTTGCTTTTCACTTCTCTTTCAGGCAAAAGTATACAAACGAAATTACCACTTGGTGGTTTTGGGCTAAGCCGATATATTATCGACCACTACCTCTATACCGAAATCATCAAAAGAAATATCACTGTAATACATGACCGTGTATTACAAATCAATTTTGCCAACGATCAATTTACGGTAGAAACTGCAAACAGCACGTATGTTGCGCCTTATGTGATAGGGGCTTATGGAAAAAGATCAGCAATTGATGTTAAACTCAACCGCCATTTCATCCATAAACAATCGCCCTATTTAGCAGTAAAAGCCCACTATAAAGCCGATTTCCCTAATCATGTGGTTAGTCTACATAATTTTGAAGGAGGCTATTGTGGTGTTTCGAAGGTAGAAAACGACCGTTTAAACATCTGTTACCTGGCCGACTACGAGAGTTTTAAAAAACACAAAAACATTGTGGCTTACCAGGAGAATATCCTCTATAAAAACAAACACTTAAAAGCTATTTTCGAAAAATCCGAAAGTTTATTCGAGGCTCCTTTAACCATCAGCCAGATTTCTTTTGAAACCAAAGAACCCGTTTATCAACACATTTTAATGATAGGCGATACTGCCGGATTGATCCATCCGCTCTGCGGAAACGGTATGGCGATGGCCATTCATGGTGCTAAAATCGTTTCTGTACTGTTACATGAAAAACTCGAAGGCAAAATTATTTCACGTGAGGCATTGGAAGTAAACTATACCACACACTGGAACAAAGAATTTAAAATGAGATTAAAAATGGGCAGGATTTTATCGGCATTGCTCAGAAACAATAAACTTGAGGGATTTGCCATGAATACCTTAACCCGAATGCCTTTTTTACTCAAGCAAATCATTAAACAAACCCATGGAAAACCGATCAACATCCCACAATAAATGCCTGTAGATACCACATATAGAAGCACTGCCCCCGAAATTATGGACGATTTTGCCATGGAGGGCGAAATATTACGTGATGCACTAGATAAAATCGCCAGCATTAACCAATTGCTTGGCGGTAATAAAGTTACATTAAATGGCATTAAAAGCTTAATCGATAGCAAACCAAAGGATGGATTTGTACGTATTACTGATATTGGCTGTGGAAACGGCGATATGCTGCGCACTTTGGCCGATTATGCCAAAAGCAAAGGTTTACATTTTATTTTAAAGGGAATTGATGCCAACAGTTTTACCATCAAACACGCGGAAAGTTTATCTGCCAGTTACCCAAATATATCCTACTCCTGTAGTGATATTTTTGAGGATTTAAATAAAGATGAACCCTGCGATATTATGCTCTGTACCTTAACGTTACACCATTTTAAAGATGAAGAGATTGTTGATTTATTGGAAAACTTTAAAAGATCTGCAAAAATGGGTATCGTAATCAACGATCTGCAAAGAAGTGCGCTGGCTTATTATCTTTTTAAGGCATTGTGTTATGTGTTCCGTTTAAATGATATGTCGCGCGAGGATGGATTGGTATCTATTCTGCGCGGATTTAAAAAAGCTGATCTGATTAAATATACGAAACAATTAAACCTAAAATCGAGTTCGATAAAATGGAAATGGGCGTTCCGCTACCAATGGATAATTAAAACAATATGAGCGTAACCGTAAAAGCAGTAAGCAAAGCCTTGCCTGAATTCTCGAGATCAACTGATGAGATTTTGCCTTTTCTTGATGTTTGGTTAAAAGATCAGGATGAACGTTTTATCAGAAAGGTAAAAAAGATTTTTGAAGGTGCAGCGGTTGATAAACGTTATTCGATCATGTCGCCAGAAGAAGTGTTCAGCGATTTAAGTTTTGAGGAACGAAACAACATTTATGTAAGAGAATGCATCAAACTGGGGGCGCAATGTTTAACCTCCGCACTCGATAAAGCAGGTTGGCATGCCGAGGATTTGGATTACATCATTACGGTAAGCTGTACAGGCATTATGATTCCTTCTTTGGATGCCTATCTGATCAATCTATTAAAACTCCGACAGGATATTGTGCGTTTGCCCGTAACCGAAATGGGTTGTGCCGCTGGGGTATCGGGTATTATTTATGCTAAAAACTTCCTTAAAGCCAATCCGGGTAAACGTGCCGCTGTTGTTGCAGTAGAATCGCCTACAGCCACCTTTCAACTGAACGATTTTTCGATGGCCAACATTGTAAGTGCGGCTATATTTGGCGATGGTGCCGCCTGCGTACTCTTAAGTTCGGATGAAAAAGACCAGGGTCCGGAAATTTTAGCCGAAGAAATGTACCACTTTTACGATGCTGAGGAGATGATGGGTTTTAAACTCACCAATACCGGCTTACAGATGGTACTGGATGTTGCCGTACCTGAAACCATTGCCGATTATTTCCCCAACATTATCCATCCCTTTCTGGCCAAAAACAATTTGCTTATAAATGATATAGAACATTTGATTTTTCACCCCGGTGGAAAAAAGATTATCCAGATTGTAGAAGAACTATTTGGCAAGCTTGGTAAAAACATCGATGAAACAAAAGAAGTATTGCGGCTTTATGGAAATATGAGTAGCGCAACGGTTTTGTATGTTTTAGAACAGATTATGGATAAAAAACCCGCAGCTGGAGAAAAAGGCTTGATGCTCAGCTTCGGACCAGGTTTCTCTGCCCAACGCATACTTTTACAATGGTAACATTTACTCATTCAAAATTTCCTCATTCAATCATTCAAAACTCGCTCATTCAATAATTCAATCCTCCTCATGACAAAAGAAGAAATATTAGCTCAACTCCCCTACGGCAAATCTTTTTTATTTGTAGATGAGTTATTGCATGTTGATGAAAACGGAGCGAAAGGAATTTATACTTACACCGAAAATCTTTCATTTTATGAAAGTCATTTTAAAAATCATCCTGTTACGCCTGCAGTTATCCTCACCGAAACCATGGCGCAGATTGGTTTGGTTTGTTTAGGGATTTACCTGTTAAAAGATATCGATCAAAATGTGTCCATCGTCATGACATCAAACGACCTTGATTTTTTAAAACCTGTGTATCCAGGTGAGCAGGTTACAGTAACGAGTGAGAAAGTGTATTTTAGGTTTAATAAACTAAACTGCAAGGTAAAAATGGAAAATGCGACAGGTGAAATCGTCTGCAAAGGAACTATTTCGGGCATGTTAATTTCAAAAGGGCATGGATAACAGGGTCGTGATTACAGGTTTAGGCATTTGCGCACCAAATGGCACAACTATTCCAGAATTTTCGGATGCGATAAAAAGAGGGATTTCAGGCATCCGCCATCAGCCCGATCTGGAAGCCTTAAACTTTTCCTGCCAGATAGCCGGAAAACCCGAGTTAAATGACGAACGCATCAGCCAGTATTTTACGCCGCTCGAGTTACGTAACCTGAACAGCACAGGTATCGTTTATGGGGTAATTGCAGGTTTAGATGCCTGGAAGGACGCTGGTTTGTCCATCGAAAATAACGATGAACCCGATTGGGATAGCGGCACCATCTTCGGAGCAGGAACCTCGGGGATAGATAAGTTTAGGTGGGCGATTAACAAAATCGATGATCTTGAAATCCGAAAACTAGGCAGTTCTGTGGTGATCCAAACCATGGCCAGCGGCGTAAGTGCATTTATCAGTGGTAAACTTGGTTTAGGGAATCAGGTGAGCACCAATTCATCGGCATGTGCAACCGGAGCCGAAAGCATTTTACTGGCATACGAAAGGATTAAAACCGGACAGGCTAAACGAATGTTGGCAGGCAGCACAAGCGATAGTGGCCCTTACATTTGGGGCGGTTTTGATGCAATGAAAGTTTGCACCTTTAAACATAATGATACGCCTGAAAAAGGCAGCAGACCAATGAGTGCAACAGCAAGCGGTTTTGTACCCGGAAGCGGAGCAGGTGCTTTGGTTTTAGAATCGCTCGAAAGTGCACTAGCCAGAAAAGCCAAAATATATGGTGAAGTAATTGGTGGAAATATCAATTCTGGTGGTCAGCGGGGATTAGGCACCATGACCGCACCCAACCCAATTGCCGTTCAGCGTTGCATACAAGCTGCCTTGCAAAATGCAGGCATCGAAGCCCACGAAATAGATGTGATTAATGGTCACCTTACGGCTACCACTAAGGACGCCCTTGAAATCGAAAACTGGAAAATAGCATTACAATTACCAACCGATAACTTCCCTTATATCAATTCGTTAAAAGGCATGGTGGGTCATTGTATTGCAGCCTCAGGAAGTATCGAATGTGTGGCGTCGATATTGGAACTGCACGAAGGATTTATTTTCCCTAATATTAACTGTGAAGACTTAAACCCAGAGATTAATGCATTAATCAATGTAAAAAGCATTCCACAAACTTTAATTCAACAACCAATTAATACCTTAGCTAAAGCCAGTTTCGGATTTGGCGACATTAATGCCTGCGTTATCTTTAAAAAATACTCCCATGAATAAAGAACAGATCATCGAAGCCTTAAAAACAATTGTTGAACCTTATAGCGAAGAAACATCGGCTTTGACACATATCGATGAAAACACCGATTTCATAAACGACCTGAAAATAAATTCCGCCAACCTGGTTGACATCATTTTAGACATTGAAGAAAAATTCAATATTGAGATTGATAACGATTCGATGGCAAAAATGCTCAATGTAAAAGCTACAACAGAAATTATAACACAAAAACTCGAAGCACGTGCTGGGCAATGATATTGTTGATTTAGTTTTGGCCAAAACCCAAAGTAACTGGCGGCGTAAAAACTACCTCGATAAGATTTTCACGGCTGACGAACAGTTACTCATTAGCTCATCAGAAAAACCCGATGAAATGGTTTGGCTATTGTGGAGCATGAAAGAATCGGCCTATAAAATCCATAACCGTAAAACCGGCATCAGGAGTTTTGCGCCGAAAAGTTTAGAGTGTACCATTCACAGCGATCAAATACATGGCGAAGTGAATATTGAGGACGATACTTATTTCACAAAAAGCGATATTGAAACAAGCTATCTTCATACTGTAGCATCAGCCGAATCTGTTCACCTAAAAAACATCAAAATCGCCATTTACAAATCTCCAGATCATTTATTCGATTATAAAAGTACAAAGCCAGGCTGTGTGAGCCATCACGGGCAGTATTTGGCTTTGGTATATGAATTTTAGAGTTGACAACTTTACTCGCAGGGTGGCAAGAAAAGTTGTCAACTCTTACTACAAAAGTAAAAACCACTAAATCCCCTAAATCTGCGGCATTTTTCTGCGTAATCTGCGGGAAACAAAGGAAGAGCTAAATGAGTGTCAGTTGGTAACAACTGACACCATTAAAAGAGTTGACAACTTTACTAGCAGGGTGGCAAGAAAAGTTGTCAACTCTTATTACAAAAGTAAAACGCACTAAAGCCTCCTAAATCTGCGGCAATTTTCTGCGTAATCTGCGGGAAACAAAACACAGATTAAAAATATGAATTTCAATATTTAGAATAACTAAGCCATTTAACCAGTGTCAGTTGGTAACAACCGACACCATTAAAAGAGTTATCAACTTTACTAGCAGGGTGGCAAGAAAAGTTGTCAACTCTTGTTACAAAAGCAAAACCCACTAAAGCCTCCAAAATCCGCGGTATTTTCTGCGTAATCTGCGGGAAACAAAGGAAGAGCTAAATGAGTGTCAGTTGGTAACAACTGACACCATTATAAATAAAATCCAACAACCCATATTTTAACCACAATAAACTCAAAATTAACCGCTATCTAATCTAACGAATACAATCAAACGTTTGCCCTCTTTTCTTTACAGAATAATGGAATGGCCTAGCTCAAAAAGCCTTATATTTGTCCAAATCATAAAAAATAAAATATGCTTAAAGGATTTTTTAACGTACCCACTCCGGTAAACGAACCTATATTAAATTATGGCCCAGGCAGCAAAGAACGTGCACTTTTAAAAGAAGCACTGGCCGAAGCCCGCTCTTACCAACAAGACATTCCGATGTATATTGGCGGCAAACAAGTTCATACCACAAAAAAAGGTAAAGTTGTTGCACCACACGATCACCAACATATTTTAGCTCAGTTTAGTATTGGCGATAAAACTCACATTACACAAGCCATTGATGCGGCTTTAGCTGCAAAACAAGATTGGGAAAACCTAACCTGGGAACACCGTGCTGCTATCTTCTTAAAAGCTGCCGACCTGATTGCAGGTAAATACCGTTATAAATTAAACGCTGCGACCATGTTGGGTCAAAGCAAAAATGCCTACCAGGCCGAAATTGATGCAGCTTGTGAGCTAATCGATTTCTTACGTTTTAACGTGAGCTATATGGTAGATATTTACAAACAACAACCTCCTGTTTCTCCTCGTGGAAGCTGGAACCGTGTAGAGCAACGCCCTTTAGAAGGTTTTGTTTTCGCACTTACTCCTTTCAACTTTACGGCTATTGCGGCTAATTTACCAGCATCTGCTGCCATGATGGGTAACGTTGTAGTTTGGAAACCTGCTGATACACAAGTTTACGCGGCCAACCTGTTGATGGAAATTTTCCGTGAAGCAGGTTTACCAGATGGCGTAATCAATCTGGTATATGCCGATGGACCCGAAACTGGAGAAGTAATTTTTAACCACGCTGATTTTGCAGGTATCCACTTTACAGGCTCTACCAAAGTATTCCAGGAAATTTGGAAAACAATCGGAACAAACATCCATAAATACAGATCATATCCACGTATTGTGGGCGAAACCGGTGGTAAAGATTTTATACTGGTACACCCATCTGCACAAACAAAAATTGCCAGTACAGCAATTGTTCGCGGTGCCTTCGAATACCAGGGACAAAAATGTTCTGCAGCCAGTCGCGTTTACATTGCGGAAAGCCTTTGGCCAGAGATTAAAGAACAAATGATAGCTGATCTGGCTACCTTCAAAATGGGCGGGACAGAAGATTTCGGCAACTTTATCAATGCCGTTATCGATGAGCGTTCTTTCGATAAATTGGCTAAATATATCGATCAGGCTAAAAAAGATAAAGGTGTAGAAATTATTGCTGGTGGCAACTACGACAAAACTAAAGGTTATTTCATCGAACCAACCATTTTAGTGGTTGATGATCCGAAATATACAACCATGAGTGAAGAATTGTTTGGTCCGGTTTTAACTGTTTACGTTTATGCAGACAAAGATTTCGATCAGATTTTAGAAGTAATTGATACCACTTCTCCATACGCTTTAACCGGAGCTTTAATTGCTCAAGACAGGTATGCGATTGATAAAGCAAGTCATGCTTTGCGCAATTCGGCTGGTAACTTCTACATCAACGATAAATGTACTGGTGCCGTTGTAGGTCAGCAGCCATTTGGTGGTGCAAGAGGTTCGGGTACAAATGATAAAGCTGGCTCGATGATCAACTTATTGCGTTGGGTTTCTCCACGTACCATTAAAGAGGTTTTCGAATCGCCAACTGATTACCGTTATCCGTTTTTAGCTGAAGATTAAGATTATTATATACAAGGCCAGACATGATTGTTTGGCCTTTTTTATGCCTAACCGAATACCTTTCTAACCATGAACCACAAACATTTATTATCGCTACTTGTCTTTCTGACGAGCCTAAACTTTTACGCCACCGCCCAAAAGAAACCCAATGTGATTATCATCTATGCCGATGATCTGGGTTATGGCGATTTGAGTTGTTATGGCGCAACCAAAATCAAAACACCAAATATTGATGCACTGGCCAAACAGGGATTAAGATTTACCAATGGCCATGCCACCGCCTCTACCTGTACCCCTTCGCGTTACTCGTTAATGACGGGCAGATATGCCTGGCGAAAAAAGGGAACCGGTGTTTTACCTGGCGATGCGGCATTAATTGTACCAACAGACAATAGTTCACTTCCATCAATTTTTCAGCAGGCAGGTTATAAAACAGGTTTAGTTGGTAAATGGCATTTAGGCTTGGGTACAGCGGTAGAAAAAGACTGGAACAAAGAAGTAAAACCTGGTCCGAGAGAAGTTGGTTTTGATTATTCGTTTATTTTTCCGGCAACTGCCGATAGGGTGCCAACCGTTTTTATGGAAAACCAATTGGTGGTAGGTTTAGATGCGAACGATCCGATTACGGTTGATTATAAAAATCCGATAGGAACCGATCCGACAGGGAAAGATCATCCGGAGCTTTTAAAAATGCCTGCGGAAGCAAATCATGGCCACAACATGACGATTGTAAATGGCATTGGCCGTATTGGTTACATGCAGGGTGGTAAACTGGCACGCTGGACGGATGAAGAACTTCCCTTTACCTTTTTAACCAAAGCCAAAAATTTTATCGAAGACCACAAACAAGAGCCATTTTTTCTATACTATGCCTTAACCGAACCACATGTACCCCGTTTACCCGCCACCATGTTTAAAGGTAAAAGTGAACTGGGTTACAGGGGCGATGTAATTTTACAGCTCGACTGGGCTGTCGGTGAAATTACGAAACAGCTGAAATATCTTGGTCTGGATAAAAATACCATGATTATTTTCAGTAGCGATAATGGTCCGGTAATTATGGACGGTTACGAAGATCAGGGGGCTGAAAAGCTAAACGGACATAGCCCTGCTGGCGAATTACGTGGAGGCAAATACAGCATTTTAGAGGGTGGTACCCGTGAGCCGTTTATTGTTTCGTGGCCGGCTAAAATAAAACCAGGTGTTTCTGGAGCACTGGTATCGCAGATTGATTTCCTGACCTCTTTTGCCAGTTTCTTCAATATCGAAAGCAAAAACGCAATCGACAGTAAAAATGTATGGAATGCCTTTATCGGAAAGGATAACAAAGGCCGCGATTTTTACATCGAACAGAGCAACCAACTGGCCATCGTTAAAGATAACTGGAAATACATCAGGCCATCAAAAGGAGAAGCATATTATAAGCTTACCCATACCGATACCGGCAACTTGCCTACCGCACAATTATACAATTTAAGCGATGATGTTGGCGAAAAGAATAACCTTGTATTAAAGTATCCCGAAAAAGTAAAAGAACTGGAAACTTTATTAAGCGCAGAAGAAGCAAGAACGAGGTAGATCATTATTGCCAGCTTGCAATAAAAAGGTCGTCATTGCGAGGAGGAACGACGAAGCAATCTTAAAGCGCACGCTAGTAGCGATCATTGTAAGATTGCTTCGTCGGCTGAAAAAGCCTTCTCGCAATGACGACCTTTAGCCCTACCCAACCACCAACATCTTCTTATACTCCTTCGGCGTAACTCCTTTGGCGAGTTTAAAAAACTTATTAAAATTGGAAAGACTGTTGAACCCGCAGGAATAAGCCAGTTCACTGATCTGCTGATCGGTTTGAGCCATTAATTTACAGGCATGGCCTATCCGCACCTCATTTACAAAGGTTACAAAAGTTTTCTGCGTACGGTTTTTGAAATACCGGCAAAAGGCCTGTTTGTTCATATTCGTCATTTCGGCAGCAGCATGGAGCAGAATTTCCTGGTTAAAATTATCAAAAACATATTTTAGAATTTTATCCATCCTATCGTTATCTTTCAATTGATAATTGTTGGTATAACCCGGACTGGTTAACAGTTCGTAATTCTTGGTAGAACAGAGCAGGTTTAAAATTTCGAGCACTCCGATTAAACGCCCAATTTCTTCGGTTTGCAGGGCCACCTTTAACATCAGCTCTTTTAGTTTCTTTTTAACATCATCACCAAACTTAATTCCCCTTTTGGCCAATAGAAAAAAGTTTTTGATCCTTTGAACCGTATCGGGTTCCTTAAAAAGCTCAAGAATTTTATCAGGATGTATAAATATCGAAACTGAACGCGCATGTGTATCTTTATCGGCTTCGCTAAAATACTGATTACTGTTGTGCCACACGTGAGGTAAATTAGACCCCACAAAAATCAATTCGTCGGAATTAAAATCCTCAATACTATCGCCAATCATACGTCGCCCTTCACTTTCGATGGTATAAGTAAGCTGGCATTCTTCATGGAAATGAAACTCGGTAGAAAAATAAGGTGCATCAACCACCTTTAAACCATATACATCGTTTACTTTACCATCCAATATTTTGGCAAAAATGGGTTTCATCATATCTGGTTTAAACATCGCAATTTATAAAAAACAGATATATTATCACAATTCAACCTAAAAATATTAATAACAGCTAATATAGCGTCAGCATCAGCGAACCCTCTTCCAGTCATTTTAAATTTTCCTCAATACATTAGCGTAGTAAATAACCAAATAGTAAAACTAGCATGCTTGAAAATAAAATTATCGTACTTACCGGCGGTGGCGACGGTATAGGCTGGGAATGTGCAAAAGCTTATCTAAAAGCAGGCGCTAACGTTTGTATTTTGGATAAAAACCAACTAGCGGAAGAAAAACGCAAAGAACTTAAAAATACAGCGCAGTTATTCTTAAAGTGCAACCTGGCGAACGAAGAAGAAGTAGCAATTGCATTTAATAACATTATAGAACAGTATGGCCGTATCGATGCCATTCACAATAATGCTGGTATTGCCCACCCATCAAAAACCTTAGATCAAACGAGTAATACAGAGTGGGATTTACTGATGAATGTCAATTTAAAAAGTATTTTATATACCACCCGTTACGGGATAGCACATTTAAAAAAAACGCAGGGCTGCATTTTAAATACGAGTTCGATGGTGGGCAGCATCGGACAAGATAATCATGCCGTTTACGTAGCCACCAAAGGTGCAATTAATGCCCTCACCAAAGCCATGGCCTTAGATTACGCTTCATTTAAAATCAGGGTGAACGCCATTTCGCCCGCAGCAATCAACACCCCAACATTACAAGCCTGGAGCCAGGAACAACCGAATGCAAATGAAATTGAGGAATACCTGAATAACCTACAGCCATTTGGCGATATGCCTGCTGGTGATGTAATTGCCGATGCCTGTACTTTTCTTTTAAGCAATGCTGCCCGTTTTATTACCGGAACAATTTTACCGGTAAGTGGTGGTGCAGAGCTTGGATACAGAACCATTTTATAATCCCGACTATTAAACATGATAAACAAAATTGAAGTTAGCGATAAACGATTTGAACTGGCAACTGGCGCTGGAAGCGATGCCATACACAAGGATCCCCAATATTCATATGCCGTAACACAACTTACCGAAGATGGCAAAACTGGAACAGGACTGGCTTTTACTTTGGGCGCAGGTAATGATCTGGTTTGTAATGCTGCAAAATTTTATGCAGATACTTTAAAAGGCATTGGCATTGAAGAGTTGATGGGCAATTTTGGAGAAACTTTTAAAACCTTATCAAACGAACAACAGTTTAGGTGGCTAGGTCCACACAAAGGCGTAGTGCATTTAGGATTGGCTTCTGTTACCAATGCCTGTTACGATTTATGGGCTAAAAAACGCGGCGTACCGCTTTGGAAGTTATTGATAGACCTAAGTCCTGAAGAAATTGTGAATACCCTCGACCTGTCATATCTTGAAGATGTATTAACCAGAGAAGAAGCTGTCGAAATGCTACAAAGTCAGGTAAATTCGAAAAAATCGAGAGCAGGCATACTTGAGGCTGGCTATCCAGGCTACGATACTTCTGTGGGCTGGTTTAATTACGACGACGAAAAAGTACGCGAAAACTGCAAAAAAGCGATCGATAATGGTTTTACGGCCATGAAATTGAAAGTGGGTTCAGCAGATCCAAAGAGAGACATCAGAAGGGCAAATATTGTTCGAGAAGTTGCTGGAGAAAATTCAAAGGTAATGTTAGATGCCAACCAGCAGTGGACTTTACCACAGGCAATATCGATTTGTAATGAATTAAAAGATATGAACCCTTACTGGGTTGAAGAGCCTACCCATCCCGATGATGTTTTAGCCCACCAAACTTTAGCAAAAGCTATTGCACCTGTAAAACTGGCACTCGGCGAACATGTACCCAATCGCATTATTTTTAAAAATTATTTACAAACCGGCTGTACCAGTTTTGCGCAGGTAGATGCCGTACGCGTTGGTGGGGTAAGCGAATTTATTACCATTAGTTTGATGTGCAAAAAATTTGGCGTTCCGGTTGTACCACATGTTGGCGACATGGGCCAGTTGCACCAGCACCTCGTACTGTTTAACAACATTGCCATGGGACATGAGGCTTTATTTTTAGAACACATCCCGCATTTAAAACAACATTTTGTAAACCCGATCAAGATTGAGAAAGGTGTTTACATTACACCGCAGGAAGCAGGGAGCAGCTGTGATTTAAAGTAAACATTAACTAACCAAATATGATCAGCACCATAGATATTGTAATTACCATCGCCTATATATTATTCATTGTAACCATAGGGCTGTGGACAGGTACGCGAAAGAAAAAGGATCAGGAGACTACGAGTGGCGAATATTTTTTAGCAGGAAAAAGTCTCAAATGGCCTATGATTGGTCTGGCTTTGTTTGCCACTAATATTTCGTGCTTACACTTGGTTAGCTTGGCCCAAAGTGGATTCGACTCTGGGCTTTTAAACGGCAATTTCGAATGGATGGCTGCGTTTACGCTCATCCTTTTAGCGCTGCTGTTTATTCCTTTTTATATCCGATCGGGCATCTCTACCCTTCCCGATTTTTTAGAACGCCGTTATAACCGTGCCTGTAGAGATTGGCTGGCATTTATTTCCATCCTTTCGGCCATTATTATCCACATTGCCTTTTCCTTTTTAGCAGGAGGTATCGTGCTCGAAACCTTATTTGGCATTAACATGTACACGAGCATTATTGTAATCGCAGCACTAACAGGCTTGTACACCATCATTGGTGGATTAAAGGCTGTAGTGGTTACCGAAACCATACAAAGTTTAGTATTAATCACTGGAGCGATTATTATTACTGTATTTGCCTGGAACAAAATTGGTGGCTGGGAGCACATGACTGCGGTACTGCAAAGGGAAAATACGATGGATAAGCTTAGCATGATCCGCCCCATAGGAGATAAAAGTGGCATGAGCTGGGTTGCGGTATTTTTGGGCTATCCTGTTTTGGGTATCTGGTACTGGTGTGCCGATCAAACTATTGTACAAAGGGTACTGGGTGCCAAAGATGAAAACCATGCCCGTGTAGGTGCGCTATTTTGTGGTTTTATTAAAATTTTACCTGTTTTCATTTTTGTACTGCCAGGCCTGTTTGCTTATGCTTTATACAAATCGGGCTCAATGGATTTATCAAGCTTACAGAGTGTCGGTGCCAATGGCGAAACCGTCTTAAATACCAAAGGGATTTATACACTAATGATTACTCAGCTTTTACCAAAAGGATTAGTAGGCATATTGGTGGCTGCACTCCTATCGGGATTAATGAGCCAGATTGCAGGGGCATTAAACTCTATTGCCACCTTAAGCAGTTACGATTTATACAAACGTTTTAAACCCGAAACTACTGATCAAAAATTGGTAACGGTTGGGCGTTGGTCGGCAGGTATAGCCCTGATCATTTCTATTGCGTTGTTGCCTTTATTAAACAGTTATCAAAGTTTGTTCGAAGGCATAAACGATGTAATTGCACACATTGCGCCACCCATTACCTGTGTATTTCTATTGGGTGTATTCTGGAAAAAAGCATCAGCAGAAGCGGCACAATATACCTTACTTATTGGCTCCGTGTTGGGCGTAGCGGTGTTTATTGTAAATAAGGTGTATGGTACGGAAACCTTTATCGGCCAAATCCCCTTCATGATGATGGCTTTTTACCTCTTCTGCGTATGCGCGGTTACACAAATTGTATTTTCATATATCTATCCCGTAAAACACACGGCTCAAAGTGAAGTATTGTACTGGAAATCTATTTGGGAGCCATTGCAAAGCAAAGGATGGAGCGGTATAGGCAATTATAAATTTTTATCAGTAGCGCTTCTGGCCATCATGGCTGTTTTATATGTTTATTTTAAATAAAATTGATATGAAAAAAAGTTTCTTGTTTCTGGTTGCATTAACAATATTTTTCAGCGTTGGTGCACAAACCAAAAAGAGTAAACCAACTCCAGTAAACGATTTCATGGATAAACGCTTTGGCATGTTCATCCATTGGGGGCCGGTAAGTTTGCGGGGTACCGAAATTGGCTGGAGCCGTGGCGATCAGGTAGAGGTGCAGGATTACGACAATTTATACAAAGAGTTTAACCCCATTCTGTTTGATGCCGATGCCGTTGTAAAAACCGCGAAAGATGCAGGGATGAAATACCTCACCATTACCGCACGCCACCACGATGGCTTTTGTTTATGGCCAAGTGCATTTACCGATTTCGATATTGCCAATACCCCTTATAAAAAAGATATTGTTGGTGCATTAAACGAAGCCTGCAAAAAACAGGGGATTAAATTCTGTATTTATTATTCTGTATTAGACTGGCACCATCCCGATTACCCAATCCATTCGCCAAAAAACCAAAGTATCGACCCAAAATCGGATATGAACCGTTATGTGCTTTATATGAAAAACCAGCTAAAAGAACTGATTACCAAATACGATCCTTATATGCTCTGGTTTGATGGACAATGGGAAAAACCCTGGACAGATGAAATGGGAAAAGATCTGTACGACTATCTCAAAAAATTAAAACCGGATGTGGTGATCAATAACCGGTTGGGAAAAGAATTTGCAGCAATGGAAAATAAAAACATCGATGCTTCCAAAATGATTGGCGATTACGATACGCCAGAACAGGTAGTGGGGAAACTAAATATGAACACTCCATGGGAAAGCTGTTTTACCATCTGTAACCAATGGGCCTGGAAACCAAATGACAAGATGAAATCGTTAAAACAGTGTTTAGATATTATTTCGAAAACAGCAGGCGGTAATGGCAATCTTTTGTTAAACGTTGGCCCAATGCCTGATGGACGGATCGAAACCCGCCAGATTGAACGTTTAAAAGAAATCGGCGATTGGTTAAAAATTAATGGTGAAGCCGTTTACAGTACATTAGGAGGTCCATACCAACCCAACAACGATTATGCAACTACCAGAAAGGGCAACAAAATTTATCTGCATGTACTCAATACCAGTTTGGCTAAACTCAGTTTAAAAACCATTCCGGGCAGAAAAGTTAAAAAAGCGTACCTATTGAATAATCAGGCAGTTAATATGGAACAAAAAGAAGGCATTTCGGTTCAACTTCCTGCTGGCCAAAGCAATCAATCAGATTATATTGTGGTACTCGAATTAAATGGCAGTGCTGAAGATGTTCCGGTAATTAACTAAATCAATTCTGACCACATGAAAAATTTAAAATCAATCCATGCATGGCTCTTAGTTTCATCGTTATGCCTATTGGCCTGTAATCCGTCGACAAAAACAGAAGCGACAACATCACAAGAACTGAGCAAAGTTGTACGTTATGGAACCATTACTGGCTTAAAACCAGAAAAAATTGCTGATTACAAAAAACTACATGCCGCAGCATGGCCTGCAGTGCTCAAAAAAATCAGTGATTGCAACATCAGCAACTATTCTATCTATTTAAAAGAAATAGACGGAAAACCCTATCTCTTCAGCTACTTTGAATACACCGGGAAAGACTTTGCTGCCGACATGAAGAAAATGGCAGCCGATACCACTACCCAGCACTGGTGGAAAGAAACTGCGCCTATGCAAGTTCCCCTACCCGATGCTGCTGCCAAAGGCGAAACCTGGAGCAGTATGGAAGAGGTGTTTCACCAAAACTAATGATACCCGTTAGTTAATATATAATCCAAAATCATCCCAAATGAACAAAATACGCCTCTTCCTTTTTTTTACTTTAGCCATCTGTACTGTTACGAAAGTTTGGTCGCAGTCGATTCACAATGACAAGATCTGGTTTACATCCCCAGCAAATGCCAGTATAAAAGACAATCCAGATGGATGGAAAAGTGATCCCGAATGGCTAAAAGCACTTCCTGTTGGCAATGGTTTTTTAGGGGCAATGGTATTTGGTGATGTCAACCAGGAACGGATACAGCTTAACGAAAAATCTTTATGGAGCGGCAGTGTGGATGATAACGACAATCCAGATGCCGCAAAATACATCCCTGAAATAAGAAATCTCCTTTTTGCAGGAAAATATAAGGAAGCAGCAGAATTGACCAACAAAACACAAGTGTGTAAAGGTAAGGGCTCTGGTCAGGGCAATGGTTCCAACGTTCCCTTTGGCTGCTACCAAACCTTGGGCGACCTCAGGATAGACTTTGGCAAAAAATCCAGCTTTAAAAACTACTACCGCGAACTCGATCTGATTACCGGAATAACATCAAGCACTTACGAACAAGATGGCGTGAAATATAAAAGGGAGGTTTTCGCTAGTTTTCCAGATCGGGCATTGGTGATTCGGTTAACATCCAGCAAGGCAAAAGCTTTATCTTTTTCATTATCATTAGATCGGCCCGAACGCTTCAAAACCCTTGCCAAAAATGGGCGCTTAGTGATGAGTGGAATCTTAAATAACGGCAAAGGTGGCGATGGCATGCAATATAAAACCTATGCCATTCCTCAGCTTACCGGCGGAACAATAAAAGTTGATGGAAATTCGCTACAAATCTCAAAAGCCACTTCTGTTACCATTATTTTAACTGCAGCTACAAATTACCGTTTGCATTACCCCGATTATACCAATACAAATTTTGAGCGTGAATTGGATGGAATAACTAAAAACGCAACGGCAAAAACTTACGCATTATTGCGCCAAAGGCATATAAATGATTTCTCTTCTTTTATGAAAAGGTCGAGCCTCCGGTTAAACAATAGCACCAATAATTTACCTACGAACGAGCTGATGGCTAAAAATGTGCAAAGCCATAACGAATCGGCTTTTTACGGCTTATATTATCAATTTGGCCGTTATCTTTTGTTATCCTCATCCCGTAAAGGGAGTTTACCTGCCAACTTACAAGGCATCTGGGCCAATCAAATCCAAACCCCATGGAATGGAGATTACCATACCAATATTAATGTTCAGATGAATTACTGGCCAGCTGAAGTAACCAATCTATCCGAATGTCAGGATCAGTTTGTTGATCTGGTTTCATCGCTACTAGAACCTGGAAAACGCACTGCAAAAGTACAATACCAAATGAACGGCTGGGTACTCCATACCATTACAAATGTTTGGGGTTACACCTCCCCAGGCGAACATCCAAGCTGGGGTATGCACGTTGGTGGTGGTGGGTGGATGTGCGAACATTTATGGGAACACTATGCCTTTACTAAGGATAAAGATTATTTAGGTAAGGTATTTCCCATTTTAAAAGAAGCCAGTACGTTTTACTTAGACTGGCTGGTAAAAGACCCAAAAAACGGGAAATTGGTGTCAGGACCATCCCCTTCGCCCGAAAATTCATTCCTTGCACCCGATGGCGCCAAGGTGCAAATCAGCATGGGGCCAACCCACGATCAGGAGCTGATTTACGAATTGTTCAGCAACACTTTAAAAGCAGCTGCAATTTTAAAAACAAATGATACCGATTTCCTTAAAAAAATCAATAATGCCAGGCAAAATTTAGCCGATCCAAAAATAGGTTCAGATGGAAGATTGATGGAATGGGCAGATGAATTTAAGGAACCGGAAATACAACATCGTCATTTAGCACACTTGTACGCCCTTTATCCAGGTAGCCAAATTACAAAAGATAAAACACCCGAACTGGCTGAAGCCGCTAAAAAATCATTAGAAGTAAGAGGCGATGGTGGCGTTGGATGGACATACGCCTGGAAAATTGCACTTTGGGCCAGGTTAAATGATGGGAACAGGGCTTTTAAAATATTAAATGCACAATTGCGTCCCACTTCAGATACGGATACAAAATATGATCAGGGCGGAGGAACTTATTATAATCTATTTGATGCCTGCCCCCCCTTTCAGATCGATGGAAACCTGGGGGTAATTGCTGGCATGACCGAAATGTTATTGCAAAGCCACGAAGATTTTATATCCTTATTACCTGCGCCACCAAGTGCCTGGAAAGATGGTTCGGTAAAAGGATTGGTTGCACGGGGTGGTTTTGAAGTTGATATTACGTGGCAAAATGGATATCTTCATGGAGCAACAATTTTATCTAAAAAAGGAGGGTCTTGTATAATCCACTATCAAGGAAAAAAAATTGTATTACAAACAAAGGCTGGCCAGCATTATCAACTTAGTGCAGCAGATTTTAAATAAAAGTCAGTGCCAAAAATGGCAACCTCAAATATACCATTGATGAAACTCGTAAAAACATTTCTGATAGCCCTAATTGTTTTTCAATTCTTAGGCCTTGCTGCTCAAGAAACGCCCCTATCCTATTCGTCAAGCGTAGAAAATTTAAGTGAAATTGATTGGCTTGTAAAGCAAAACAATCAACAGGCCCAGATTTTTTACTCGGCTGATAAAAAAGGTATAATTCTTTATAATGGATTGGTGAAACGTGTATTTACACTGTCGCCAGGTTTGGCTTGCATCGATTATAAAAACATGAGCAACGGCCAGCAATTGATCCGGTCAATAAAACCAGAAGCTAAAATTACCATAAATGGTACGGCTTACAATGTTGGCGGACTTTCAGGACAAAAAGAAAACGCATACTTCCTTACCCAATGGATCAATCAACTCGATGCAAAAGCCGACTTTAGCTATAAATCATTCAAAATAGATTCCATAAAACCCTTTCTCAACTGGAAAAATAAAACCTGGGCTTCGAACAGGCAACAAGCAAAAGGCAAAATGATCAGCTTTAATTTTGAAAGTAATCAACCCGTTTTAAAAGGAATCAGTATCAACGTACATTATGAACTTTACGATGGCCTTCCATTGATCGTAAAATGGCTGAGTGTAGAAAATAAAGGAGGAAAAGAGGTTAAGATTGGCCGTGTGGTCAATGAAATTTTAGGAGTAGTGGAAGAAGAAAGTGCCGTAGTGGGTACTGAGGAGCAAATGAAAAAGCAACATGGCATTTACATCGAATCGAATTATGCCTTTAACAACTCCATGACCTATGAAATCAGCGACCAAACCACGCATTGGAAAAAGGATAGCACTTACACTTCGCAGGTTAATTACGACTATAAAACCCCTGCTTTATTGGAAATATATCCTGAAAATGCAGTTGGAATTTCGTTAAAACCAAAAGAAATCTTTAATTCTATCCGTACCCATGAACTATTGATTGATACCTACGATCGTGAAAGAAAGGGATTGATGATCAGAAAAATGTACCGCACCATTGCCCCCTGGACTACACAGAACCCTATTTTTATGCATTTGGTAAGCAAAACCGACGAGGAAGTATTAAATGCAATAGAACAATGCAGCAATACTGGTTATGAAGCCCTAATTATGAGTTTTGGCAGTCATTGCAACATGGAAGACACCTCAGCTAAAAATATAGCGCATTGGAAAAACATTGCCGACATCGCCCGTAAAAAGGGCATAGCCATTGGTAGTTATTCGCTTTTTAGCTCCCGCCATATTAGCGAAGAAGATGATGTGGTAAATCCAAAAACGGGAAAAATTGGTGGCGCATTTTTTGGTAATGCCCCATGTTTTGGTAGTAAATGGGGTTTAGCCTACCGCGATAAGATTAAATATTTTTTAGCCCAAACCGGTTTTAGCATCTGGGAAAATGATGGCCCTTACCCTGGTGATATCTGTGCCTCAACCACACACCCCGGCCATCATGACCAGGAAGATTCGCAATGGAAACAAATGGAAATCCAAAAAGAACTTTACCATTGGTGCAATGAAAACGGAATTTATGTAAACGCACCAGATTGGTATTTGTTAGATGGTACAAACAAGGTTTCGCTGGGTTACAGGGAAGTGAACTTTTCTTTGCCCCGCGATCAACAAAAAATTTTAAACAGACAAAATATTTTCGATGGTAACTGGGAAAAAACACCTTCAATGAGTTGGGGATTTGTACCCTTAACTAAATATCAGGGCGGCGGTCCTGAAGCTATTCTTGAGCCGCTTTCAGAACACCTCACCGATTATAAACAGTTGATGATGCAATATTACGGTGCAGGTGTACAGGCCTGTTACCGTGGTCCGCGTTTATACGATACCGAAGCCACAAAAAAAACAGTAATTGAAGTAATTAACTGGTATAAGAAATACCGCAACATTTTAAATAGCGATTTACTTCACTTACGCAGGGCTGATGGCCGGGATTGGGATGGTTGGATGCATGTAAATCCATCACTTAAACAAAAAGGACTCGCCATGATTTTTAATCCATTAAAAGAAAAAATCACCAGAAAAATCAAAATACCATTGTACTATTCAGGCTTAACGCAAACAGCATCTATCCGAATTAATGATGGAAAGCCTCAACAATTCAAATTGAACAGGGCTTACGAGGCTGAAATCACTATTTTCCTTAATCCAGAAGAATATAAATGGATTACGATTGAGTAATCAGGAAAGTATGGAAACTCATCGTAAAACAATCTAAAACCAATCCTATCCTGTGCTGTTCTATATCAACAGTTTAATATATTGATCATGGAAAGTACAAAAGACAACAACAAGAATTTAGGCGATAAAAATGCAGACAATGCTGCCGATAAAACCAATATGCCCGATCAGCAAGTGCCACGCCACAGAAGTAATGATAACGAAAAGAAAAACAGTGTAGAAACTGAAGCGGGCAATCTTGGGAGAGATTTCGGAATGGGCGATTTCGGCTCGGAAGAAGCAAGAGAAGACGCAGAAAAAGGAAATAAAGGCCATGCTGGCAATATGCCACACAGTACAGAAAAATAAAAGCCCCCGATGTAAATCGAGGGGCTTTCCCTAACAACTAAAAAATAACACCTATGGAGTGTTTTAACCTACTTTAAACGCAGGGGCAACATCATCAAGACAAGTACACGTTACCTTTAAATCTTTAATGATTCCTGTTTTTAAGCTGTAAACCCAGGCATGTACAGAAAGCTCCTGTCCGTTGGCCCAGGCACTTTGTACAATTGATGTATTGGTCACATTTGCAGCACCTTCAATCGCATTTAATTCAACCAATCGATCGAAACGCTGATCTGGATCTTTGATGGTGGCCATTTCGCGTTCGTGCGTACGGTATACATCACGAATGTTTCTCAACCAATTATCAATAATACCAACCTGTTTGTTGCCCAATGCAGCTTTAACACCTCCGCAACCATAATGGCCGCAAACAATTACATGTTTTACTTTTAATACATTGATCGAATAATCGAGCACCGAAAGCAGGTTCATATCCGTATGCACCACTACATTGGCAATATTTCTATGTACAAAAATATCACCTGGTTTAGTATTGGTAATCTGATTGGCTGGTACACGGCTATCAGAACAGCCAATCCACAATACTGGCGGACTTTGACCTTCAGAAAGTTTATCAAAAAATGCCGGATCACTATCAATCGTATCTTTAACCCAATCTTTATTTCCCTGTAATAGGTTATCGTATGTTATATCTTTCGTTTCTATTGTTTTTGCGCACATAACTATAATTTATTAATTTCTTCTTCTACTTTAATATTTAATTTTGGTACTGTATAATGTTTTTGGATATTCTCCATCGTTACAATAATACCTTTAGTATAGGCATTATGTTTGTAATTATAAATGGTTTCCAATACATCGGGATCGATATACCTGGCGTTCGATCCATCAATAATTACATTTGTTTCTTTCGGAATATTCGTTAAAACTACCTGTATCGCTGCTTTATTTAAAAAGGAAACTTCTTCTGCCAGTTTAATCCTGATATTTTTCTTGTCGCCTTCATTTGATATCCTGTAAAAAAACGGGTTACGCATATTGGTACGTAATAAATAAAAAATCGAAACCAACATACCAACAGCCACACCTTTTAATAAATCGGTAAATAACACGGCTACAACTGTTACCACAAATGGTACAAACTGGTCCCATCCTTTATGGTACATATGTTTAAATAAACTGATACGTGTTAATTTATAACCCGTTACCAAAAGAATCGCTGCCAAACACGACAGTGGAATCATATTGATTAACCCCGGAATAAACAACAACGATAACAACAACCAAACACCATGAAATATAGCCGACATTTTGGTTCTACCTCCTGCATTTACATTGGCTGAGCTACGTACAATTACTGATGTCATAGGTAAACCGCCAACCATACCGCTGGTAATATTACCGATCCCCTGAGCAATCAATTCTCTGTTCGTTGGCGTTACACGTTTAATCGGATCAATTTTATCAACCGCCTCAATACTAAGCAAGGTTTCCAAACTTGCCACAACCGCAATGGTTAATGCTACAATATAAACGTTTTTATTGGCTAATTGAGAAAAATCGGGCATGGTAAACAAGCCTAAAAATTCGCCAAATCCGCTTACTACTGGAATTTT
>Ga0308165_1001803_pt1 | contig 28327 bp, 23 predicted proteins | sample PhyWR2_FD_201032 | JGI IMG/M metagenome (GOLD analysis project Ga0308165, IMG submission 201032) | Phyllosphere microbial communities from UC Gill Tract Community Farm, Albany, California, United States - DLSLW.R2 | ecosystem: Host-associated > Plants > Phyllosphere > Unclassified | place: USA... | reverse complement strand
GCGTGGTCAGCTTGTTGAACTCGGGATAGATGGCGGTGGCCATCACGTGGCAACCGATGCCGGCCAGCGCGAAGCTGCCTTCCGGCACCTTGGTCGAGGTGTTGTGCGGGCAGCCCGAGCAGTAATAGGCCGGCCGCGGCGGCGTGCTGACTGCCTTGTTCAGCACCGCGTCCTTGGCGTCGAGGAAAGCCAGGCGCGCCTTGATCAGGTCGCTGGTGTGGAAACGGGCGATGCGCGCAGCGATCACGCGCGCGATCTGCGCCACCGAGAAATCGGCCTTGGAGGTCAGCAGCCATTCGCCGCGCGGCGCCACCCACTCGCCTTTTTCGTCGAACTTGCCGATCACGCGCGGCCGCACGTCGTCGCGCCAGTTGTAGAGCTGTTCCTTGAGCTGGTATTCGACCATCTGGCGCTTCTCTTCGACCACCAGGATTTCATCGAGGCCCTGGGCGAATTCGCGCACGCCTTCCGGCTCCAGCGGCCACGGCATCGACACCTTGAACAGGCGCAGGCCGATCTCGGCGGCGAAGTCTTCATCGATGCCGAGTTCGCTCAGCGCTTCGAGCACGTCGAGGTAGGACTTGCCCGAGGCAATGATGCCCAGCCGCGCCTTGGGGCTGTCGATCATCACACGGTTGAGCTTGTTCGCGCGCGCGTAGGCGAGCGCGGCATAGATCTTGTAATCCTGCATCAGCGCTTCCTGCTTGCGCGCCTGCACGCCCAGCGTGTCGGTCGACAAGCGGGCGTTGAGGCCGCCTTCGGGCATGGCGAAGTCGGCCGGATAGGTAATCTCGACGCGGAACGGATCGGCATCCACCGAGGCGCTCGACTCGACGGTGTCGGCCAGCGCCTTGAAGCCCACGGTACAGCCGGAGAAACGCGACATGGCCCAGCCGTGCAGGCCGAGGTCGAGGTATTCCTGCACGTTGCAGGGGTACAGCATCGGAATCATCGATGCCGAGAAAATATGGTCGGACTGGTGCGGCAGCGTCGACGAATACGCGCCGTGGTCATCCCCCGCCACCAGCAGGACGCCGCCTTTGGCCGAGGTGCCGGCATGGTTCATGTGCTTGAGCACGTCGCCGCAGCGATCCACGCCGGGGCCCTTGCCGTACCACATGGCGAACACGCCGTCGACCTTGGCCGGGCCGATCAGGTCGACCTGCTGCGTGCCCCAGACGGCGGTGGCCGCCATGTCTTCATTGGTGCCGGGCTGGAACCTGATCTTGTGCGCGTCGAGATGCGGCTGCGCCTTCCAGAGGGCTTCGTCGAGTCCGCCCAGCGGCGAGCCGCGATAGCCGGAAATGAAGCCCGCGGTGTTGAGCCCGGCTTTCTGGTCGCGCAGATACTGCAGCAGCGGCAAGCGCACCAGCGCCTGGATGCCGGACAAAAAGATCGAACCCGAAGTTGCGGTGTATTTGTCGTCGAGACTGACCGTCGCGAGCGGTGCAGTCCCCGAGACGGGAGTGGATGCTGAAGTTGCTGCTGAATTTTCTGCTGTGGTTGCTACAGTGGTTGCTACCTTTTGCACTGCCCGCCCCGACCGGTCAGGGGCTGACAATTCAACAGGCTCGGCTGCCGAACGGTATTCCATGTACGTCTCCAAAATGGTTATTCAGATATCGCCTGCCGTTACTGCACCGGGTACGATGCGTTACTGCCAGACAAAGCGGCCGTGGTAGCGGCCTTCACAACAATCCGTCCTCCGAAACTGCTGTGACTGAAGTCTATTCTCTTAAGACAAGATCAAGGAAATACGGATTGTCGATGGGGGTATAAGTTTTAAATATGCCCCTGTCCGCACTTGCCTGCCTGGGGGAGGCCCGGGCTGCCATTGCCGTCAATCAATGATAGGATCGCAACGTCGCCGTCGCTGAACCGGCGGGCATCTTCATCAACATCAACAAGATCAAGTCATGAAACGAGTCATCACCTGCATCCTCATCGGCGTCGTCCTCTACTTCCTGCTGCCGGTCATCACCAAGTTCATCCCGCAATATCGCCTGGCCGTCTGGTCGATCACGGCCGCACTGGTGTCATTCATCGTGACCGCGGGCATGGACCGGGTTTAAGAACGGGACTTTCTTGGAAGACCATCTCTCCGCGGACGTGGACGCGCTGGCCGCGTTCATCGCGCCGCATCGCCGTGTACTGGTCCTGAGCGGCGCCGGCATCAGCACGGCCTCCGGCATTCCCGACTATCGCGACGCCAACGGCGTGCGGCGCGGCAAGGCGCCGATGGAAGGTCCGGCCTTCCGCAGTTCGGAAGCGATGCGCCGGCGCTATTGGGCGCGCAGCATGATCGGCTGGCCCAAGCTGGCGGGAACAGCGCCAAACGCCGGCCACCGCGCACTGGCGGTGCTGGAAAAGGCCGGCAAGGTCTCCACCATCCTGACGCAGAACGTCGATGGCCTGCACCAGCAGGCCGGCAGCAGCGACGTCATCGAATTGCACGGCAACATCCATCGCGTGGTCTGCCTCGATTGCGGCGCCACGCATACGCGCCGCAGCGTGCAGGACTTGCTGGAACTCGCCAATCCCGAACTGGCCGCCAGCGATGCGGCGGCCCTGCCCGACGGCGATGCAGATCTGGAAACGGCCGCCCTGGCCGGCTTCCATGTGCCGCCTTGCCCGGTGTGCGGCGGCATGCTGCAACCCGACGTGGTGTTTTTCGGCGACGGCGTGCCGCGTGCGCGCAGCGAAGCGGCCGAGCGCGCGGTGGCGGCGGCCGATGCGGTGCTGGTGGTGGGGTCGTCGCTGGTGGTGTTTTCGGGATACCGCTTTTGCCGCATGGCTGCAGAAGCCGGAAAACCGATCGCCGCAATCAACCGCGGCGTCACACGCGCCGATCCTTTGCTGGCGATCAAATCCGAGGAGGCGGCTGAGTTGCTGCTGCCTTTGCTGGTTGATCGCCTGCGGTCAGGACAGGCTTAGGGCCTCAGATCCGCTCGCGCCGATAGCCGCCCATCACGCCCTTCTTCGACAACACCCACTGCCACAGCTGGATGTCGCGTGCGCGGAATGCCCCGGCGCAGGACAGCAGGTAATAACGCCACATGCGGCGGAAACGCGCCCCCAGCTGCGCCTCGAAACGCGGCCACGCCGCTTCGAAATTGCTGTGCCAGGCCATCAGCGTCTTGTCGTAGTCGGCGCCGAAGTTGTGCAGATCCTCCACCACGAACAGATGATCGAAGGCGTCGCCCATCTGGCCGATGGACGGCAGGTCGCCATTGGGGAAAATGTATTTGTCGATCCATGGATCGGGCGAGGACTTGCGCTGGTTCTTGCCGATGGTGTGCAGCAGGAACAGGCCGTCGTCGGCCAGGCAGCGATGCGCGACTTCCATGTAGGTGCGGTAGTTGCGACGGCCCACATGTTCGAACATGCCGATGCTGACGATGGCGTCGAAGCGTTCGTTGAGTTCGCGGTAGTCCTGCAGGCGGAAGTCGAGCGGCAGGTGGCCGTGACGCTCTTTCGCCAGCGCGATCTGTTCCTTGGAAATGCTCACTCCCACCGCTTCAATGCCGTAGCGCTCGGCGGCAAAAGCCATGAAGCTGCCCCAGCCGCAGCCGATATCGAGCACGCGCATGCCGGGCTTCAGTTTCAGCTTGCGGCAAATCAGGTCGAGCTTGGCTTCCTGCGCTTCTTCCAGCGTGGTTGCGGTGTTCCAGTAGCCACAGGTGTAGGTCATGCGTGAATCGAGCATCGCCGCGTAGAAATCGTTGCCGAGGTCATAGTGCATTTCGCCGACCATGCGCGAGCGTTTGAGGTTCTGGCGATTCATGAATTTCGCCGCCAGCACGTGGCCTACCAGCCGCAGGGGCTTGATGTTGTCGGTCAGTCGCGTACGCAACAGCCGCGAGAAAAATTCGTCCAGCTGTTCGGCGTCCCAGTCGCCGTCCATGTACGCCTCACCGAGGCCGAGGTTGGCCTGCGCGAAGGCGCGTTCGGGCACACCGGTGCGATGCAGCTGGATATCCCAGGGATTGTTGCCGTTGATGCGGATACCGCCGTGGCCGAGCATCTCGGCGAGTGCGCGAAAAATTGCTGAGTCTTGTTGTGGTGCGGCGGGCGAGCTGATGGTGGAGGCATTCGAAGACATGTGCTGCGTTCCTGTTTGATGAGTTGAGGGGCGAGTGCGCTGCTCGGGCAACGTCGAATCTTTCTGCAAGTCATGTCCTGAAAGATAAATCAGACGAAAGTCTTTTGCACAATTGATTAAATGTTTTAAATCAATTGACGATTGCTATCACTTTTCAACAAGCATGAAACCGCCCTCAACTCCGCGCCCTGCGGGCCTCGGCGCACGGGCCACCGAACCTGCCGATCATTTTTCAACGCGTTTTCATGCGTCCCCCGACACCCCGGGTTATTCTTACGACAATTTCCTTTCCGCCAACGGCGAGCCGGATCACACCCCGGCTCATCACGCCCAACTCACCCCCGACGTCCACATGACCAGACAAGCACCAAAGCAAATGGAACCCGACAGCGCCGTCTACAAAACCCTCCTTGAATCGACCAAGGCAATCCCTTGGAAAATCGACTGGGCCACCATGAAGTTTGCCTACGTCGGTCCGCAGATCGAAGCGCTGCTGGGCTGGGCCCCTGAGAGCTGGGTGTCGGTGGAAGACTGGGCCATGCGCATCCACGCGGAAGATCGTGAAGGCGTGGTCAACTTTTGTGTGGCGCAGTCGAAGGCCGGCGTCGACCACGAAGCCGACTACCGCGCCATCACGCGGGACGGCGAACATGTCTGGATTCGCGACGTGGTGCACGTGGTGCGCAAACCGGACGGCGAAGTGGAAGCGCTGATCGGTTTCATGTTCGACATCACCGAGCGCAAGAAGAACGAAGCGCGCCTGGCGGAACTGCAGAAAGAACTGGAAGCGCTGTCCTACCGCGACGGCCTCACCAATGTCGCCAACCGCCGCATGTTCGATTCGGCGCTGGAAGTGGAATGGGCCAACGCCGTCAGGAACCGCACGCCGCTGTCGGTGATCATGCTCGACATCGATTACTTCAAGCAGTACAACGACCACTACGGCCACATCCGCGGCGACGCCTGCCTCAAGCAGATCGCCGGCGCGCTTGGTGCGGCCGCCACGCGCACGCGCGACTTCTTCGCGCGCTACGGCGGTGAAGAGTTCGTGCTGATCTTGCCAGAGACCGATCGCGCCTCCGGCCTGAAAGTGGCGCAGCGCTGCCGCAAGCTGGTACTGAAAGAAAAAATTCCGCACGAAAAATCGCAGGTCGAAAGCGTCGTCACCATCAGCCTGGGCATGGCGACCATCGTGCCGTCGCGCCAGGACCAGCACATCGACTTCATGGAAACCGTCGACAAGCGCCTGTACATGGCCAAGCAGCGCGGCCGTAATTGCATCGTCGCCGAAGACTGATTTTTCCGCGCCGGCCCTCCTTCCGCTTGCATGGCATGGCCGTCTTGTTCACGGTGCGCCGCCGGGTTTACGCCGCCGACGGCGTGCCGATCAGGATATCTTCGTAGAAGGCGCCGACCGCCTCGGTCGGGTGGCGCAGCTGGATTTCCAGCACCCAGACGGCGTCGCCCGGCACGATTTCCATCTCGGCCAGCTTGGCCGGGCCGAATAGCGCATGAGGAAAGTCGGACACCCGATGTCCCGCCAGGTTGCGTTCCAGCAGCCAGCCGCCGCGCGCCGCCGCAGCCTCGGCGAAATCGTACAGCTCGCGTCCTGTCAGGCCGGTGCGCCAGGCATCGCGCGTCTCGCTGAAGACATCGCGCGCCGCCTGCGCGCAGGCGCGATGCAGGCCATCGTCGCCGAACACGATGGTGTCGCCGAAATCGCCTTCATAGCCATCCCATACCGGACCGAGATCGACCACTGCGATGTCGGCGGCGCGCAGCCTGCGGTCCTTGTCCACGCCCTCACGCGGCGTCCTGACCGTGTCGTCGCCGAAGCGGATATAGGTCGGATGCCAGGTATGCGACGAACCCATCGCGCGAAGATGATCGTTCGCCATCGTCACGGCCTCACCGGTGGTCATGCCCACGCGCAGCTTGCCGACGATCTGCGCCAGCGCGCGGATGGATTGTTCGCGCGCCGCCAGCATGCCATCGAGCGAATACCTGGGGCCGACGCGTTCCCACACCGGATCGAAACCGCCGCGCGCCATCGGCGCCGTGCTGGCGCTAGACGGCACGAACGCTTCCGCAATAAAGTGATGCCCCGCCACGCCCAGCGCCAGGCAGCGTTCGCGCACGGCCGCCACCATTGCCGGATTGCCGCAGGCGTAGGCGCGCACGCCCGGCCAGGCGTGATCGCCGGCAGCAGCGACGTCCTGCACGTAACCTTGCTGCACGCCTGCTTCGAGGTGTTCCGCCTGCGGGATGACGCCGGTCCAGGTGAAGCGGGCATCGCTCCCGGCAAGCCGGTCGAGGAATTCCCGGTCATAGAAATCATCGGCGCGGGCGCCGCCCCAATACAAATTCACGGGCGACATATCCCCTCTCGCCGTCGCCTCGGCGAGCGCCGCCAGCAGAATCGGCTTGATCCCGGCATAGCCGGTACCGGTCGCGAACAGCAGCAAGGCCGAACGTTCACCGGTTTGCCAGGTGCAGGCGCCGAAGCCGCCTTCCACGCTGAGCACGTCGCCGATGGCGAGGCGGTCGAGCATGCCCTCCGAAAAACGTCCCCCGGCCACGCGCCGGATATGGAAGACCAGCTTGCCGCCGTCGTCGGCGGGAATGTTGGCGACCGAAAAGCAGCGGCTGCTGCCGTCGTCGAGATAGACCTTCACATATTGTCCGGCGCGGATCGGCGTCGCCGCTGCGCCCTGCAGCACCAGCCGCACCACGTTCGGCGTCAGCAACTGCTTTTCCAGCACCTGCGCGTCAAAGCGCGATGCCTGCGTCTCCGGCGACCAGCCCGGAATGTCGATGCGCATGTCGCTGCAGGCACGGTTGCGGCACAACAGCATCTCGTCGTGCGCCAGCGGATACGGGGTACCCAGGGCCACGTACGGCTCGGTCTCGTGACGGCCGTCCAGCACCCTGACCTTGCACGATCCGCATTCGCCGCGACGGCAGGAAAAGGGAATTGAGACGCCCTGCGCCAGCGCCGCATCGAGCAGCAGTTCGTCGCCCGCGGCGAAGGTCTTGCCGGATGGGTCCAGCGTGATGGTGTGCTTGCCTTGCTTGCCGTGCTTGCCGTGCATTGTGTCCTCGTTGCCTGTCAGATTGAAATGGGTCAATGACGAGGATTGTGGCGTTAGAATAGGACCATTGAAACCTCCAGATTTGAACGATTCACATGGTCCAGATGAGAAAATGGCGTCCCCTGCTCGATCTCGACGCCGGCGGTTCCGCGCAAAAAGCCTCCTATCGCAAGATCGTCGACGGGCTTGCCAACGCCATCCGCAGCGGCCGCCTGGAGCCGGGCGCGGCCTTGCCCGGCACGCGCGAGCTGGCGGATATCCTCGACGTCAATCGCAAGACCGTGATCCTGGCCTACGAAGAAGCCATCATCAAAGGCTGGCTGGTCAGCGAACCGCGCCGCGGCACCTTCGTCAATGCGCTGTTCGCCGACCAGGCCATGACGCCCGCCAGGACATTGCAATCGAAACGCGCCGCCAATGCCGGCGACATGTTTGCGCCCGATTTCATGACGCCTGCACTGCCGCCGTATTTCGACGATCTCTACGTACCCGCCGTGCGTGCCGGCCGCACGCGCGACACCATGTATTTCGACAACGGCGCACCCGATCACCGGCTGCTGCCGCAAGCCGTGCTGCATCGCTATTACCGCAACGCCATGAAGACCGCCTTCAAATCCAGCTGGGTCAAATACGGTAACCTCGAATCGGCGGCACAGCTGCGCACGGCATTGGCCGAGATGCTGCGCGCCACGCGCGGACTGACCGCCGGCCCGGCCAACATCTGTCTCACGCAAGGCACGCAGATGGCGCTGCACCTGGCTGCCGGCGCATTGATCCGTCCCGGCGATGTGGTGCTGGTGGAGCGGCTCAGTTATCCGCCGGCCTGGGCCATCTTCCGTGCGCTGGGTGCGCAGATCGAAGTCATCGACGTCGACTGCGACGGCTGCCGCGTGGACCAGATCGAGGCGCTATGTTCGAAGAAAGCGGTGCGGCTGATCTACCTGACGCCGCATCATCAGTTCCCGACCACGGTCAGCCTGCGCGCCGACCGCCGCCAGAAACTGCTGGCGCTGGCACGGCAGCATCGCTTTACCATCATCGAGGAAGACTACGACCACGAATACCACTTCGAAGGCCGCCCTTACCTGCCGCTGGCCAGCGACGCCGGCCAGCGCAGCGTCATCTACATCGGTTCCCTGTCAAAGCTGCTGGGGTCGTCGTTCCGCTGCGGCTTCATCGTCGCGCCGGAAAACCTGATCGAGGCGCTGGGCAAGAATCAGCTGCTGATTTCCACCCACGGCGACGCCGTCATGCAAAAGATGCTGGCCGACCTGATCGCCGACGGTGAATTGCGCAAGCATCTGCGCCGCGCCGCCAAGCTGTATCGCGCGCGCAAGGATGCGTTGATGGAGTCCTTGCAGGATCGTTTCGGCGAACGCGTCACGCTGCGCAATCCCGAGGGCGGACTGGCGCTGTGGGTGACCTTCCGCGAGGATATCGACGTCGACGCCATGGTGCGGTATGCCGCCGGCGTGCGACTGTTCGTTCGCAGCGGCCGTCAGTTCTCGCCGCTGGACCAGCCGGTCAACGGCCTGCGATTGGGATTCGCCTCAATGACGCCGGACGAACTGGCCTTGGCGGCGGGCCGCCTTCACGAGGCATCCTCCAGACGATAGTTGCAGGCGCAACTATTCGTTCTTTTGCGGCTGCGCGATGGTGCGCAGCTGGAAGCGACCGTCGTTGTTGAACAGCCAGGTCTCCGACAATTCCACCCGGCCGCCGCTCAGCAAGGCTGCCGGTGGTTTGGGAAACGGCGCGGTGCTGCGCAAGGTGGCCAGCGCGGTGGCCTCGGTGATCTTGTCCTTGTTGGTGCGCACCACTTCGCTGCGCACCAGGTTGCCGTCCTTGTCGACCACGTACTTGATCACGATCACGGAACGCAGCAAGGCCTGCGGGCGTTCGATGTGGACCTTGGTCGAGTTGACCTGGGAAATGCGGCGCGCCAGATCTTCCTTGTAGGCCCCCAGTGAGTCGGCCGTGGAGGTGCCGTCGGGCGTGGTCTTCACCTGCTCGATGATTTCCTTGGCGGTGGCGTCGCGGTTGGCCTGGGTATCCGGCTTTTGCGACGAACAGGCTGCCAGCAGCGCGGCGCTGACGCCGACCAGCACGGCGGCGGTTTTCATCGATGGCTTGTTCAAAGAGTAATCCATGGCAAGGGAGTAGATCGGAGTCGTCATTAAACCATATTGAGTAGACCACACCGCCATGGGGATGCGTTCCCGCCAATTTGCCGGCAGATGCAGATAAGGTTTTTCAACGGCAAGATGCTTGCCCGGCGGCACTGGATTAGTTGTCAGAAGCGCTCCATCCATAACCTCAATCTATGGATGAAATCCATTCCATATATAACGCCGCAACTGTCATCCAGCGGTCATATTAGCTACGTAATATCCGCTCACTTTCTGGCCGAACCCGGCATAGTCCTGATGAAAGAGCGCGATGCCCTCTCCGTTGTCCGTCACTGCCCCTGCATCCACAGCCGCCGCTGAGGCGATCTCTCCGACCTCCGCGACTTTTCTGTCGATCCGCAATATCAGCAAACGCTTCGGCGCCTTTACCGCGCTCGACAATGTCTCGCTCGACGTGCGCCAGGGTGAAATGGTCTGCCTGCTGGGACCGTCCGGCTGCGGCAAGACCACCCTGCTGCGCACCATCGCTGGTCTCGAGAAACAGGACGACGGCGCCATCCATGCCCACGGCGCGGACATCTCGCACCTGCCGCCGCAATCGCGCGACTACGGCATCCTGTTCCAGTCATATGCGCTGTTCCCTAATCTGACGGTGGCGCAGAACGTCGCCTACGGCCTCAATGCGCGCCGCCTGTCGCGTCCGCAGATGCAACAGCGCGTGGCCGAAATGCTGGACATGATCGGCCTGTCCGGCAGCGACAGGAAGTATCCCGGCCAGCTGTCGGGCGGCCAGCAGCAGCGCGTGGCCCTGGCGCGCGCGCTGGCGCCCTCGCCTTCGCTGCTGCTGCTCGACGAGCCGCTGTCGGCGCTCGATGCGCAAGTGCGCGAACATCTGCAACTGGAAATCCGCCGCCTGCAAAAGCAGTTCAACATCACCACGCTGATGGTCACGCATGATCAGGAAGAAGCGATGGTCATGTCGGACCGCATCGCCATCATGCAGCACGGGCGCATCGAACAATTCGACACGCCGGACCGCATCTACCGCCACCCGGCCACGCCTTTCGTCGCCGACTTCATCGGCCAGGCCAACTGGCTGCCGTTCCAGCGCCTGTCGCCGCATCAGGTCAGCGTCGGCGCGCTCACGCTGACGGTCGACGAGGCGCCGCGTCAGCACATGGGCAACAACGACAACGGTCGTTTGTTCTGCCGTCCGGAAGCGGTCGACGTGCTGCCGGCTGCCGATGCGTCGAACCGGTTTTCGGCGCGTGTGGTTGATCAGATTTATCTCGGCGACCGCTACCGCATGATGCTGGAGCTCGACGAACTGCCGGGCCAGCGCCTGATGGCCGACGTCACCAACGACGTGCGCGCACGCTTGCCGGAGGTCTCCGCCCAGCGCATGTGGATCTCCTTGCCGCAACACTCGCTGCATCTGTTTGCCTGAGTCCGGCATGAACACTTCCGTCCAGGCGCCACCGCTCGCTGTCTCACCGGCTTCCGTCTCCAGGCCGGCGTCGACCTTCAATCGCGACACGGCGACCGCGAACGGCTTGAAATACTTCCTGCTGCTCCTGCTGGTGCTGGCCTTGGCCTTGCCGCTGGCGGCCGTGCTCGGCCAGGCGCTGCTCGACCGCAATGGCGCGTGGGCCGGCCTGGCGCCGTGGAGCAAGCTGATCTCCAATCCGAACTTCTTCTCCATGGTCGCGCGCAGCGTCGGCGTGTCGGCTGCGACCGCTTTGCTGGTGGTGCCGCTGGCCTACCTGTTCGCCTACGGGTTGCAACGCACGCTGGTGCCGTTCAAGGGCCTGTGGCGCGCGATCGCGCTGCTGCCGCTGCTGGCGCCGTCGCTGCTGCCGGGCATTGCGCTGATCTACCTGTTCGGCAACCAGGGACTGTTCAAGGAATGGATGAACGGCAGCATCTACGGCTTCTGGGGCATCTTGCTGGGCGAGGCCTTTTATACCTTCCCGCATGCGCTGATGATCCTGCTGTCGGCGCTGTCGCTGGCCGATGCGCGCCTGTACGACGCTGCGTCGGCGATGGGCGCGGGCAGCTGGAAAACCTTCCGCACCGTGACGCTGCCCGCCACGCGCTACGGCATCTTCGGCGCATTCTGCCTGGTGTTCACGCTGGCGATCACCGACTTCGGCGTGCCGAAGATCGTCGGCGGCGCTTTCAGCGTGCTGGCCGTGGAGGCCTACAAGGCAGTGGTCGGGCAGCAGCAATTTGACCGCGGTGCGCTGATCGGCCTGCTGTTGCTGATCCCGGCATTGCTGAGTTTCTGCATCGACGGCTGGCTGCAAAAACGCCAGCGCGCCCAGATGAGCAGCCGCGCCGAAGTGCTGACGCCGCGCCGCCGGTGGCGCCGGGATACGGTCTATACCGTGCTCCTGCTGGCCATCAGCGCGGCCTTGCTGCTGATGATCGCGGTGGCCGTCGGCGCTTCACTGGTCAAGCTGTGGCCGTACAACCTCAAACTCACGCTGATGCACTACGACTTCGACAACATGGACGGCGGCGGCTGGCTGGCCTATTGGAACAGCCTGCGCCTGGCCATCGGCACCAGCATCGCCGGCACGATCGTGATCTTCACCGGCGCCTGGCTGATGGAGAAGACGCGCGGCAATCGCCTGCTCGACAATGCGCTGCGCTTCCTGAGCTTCCTGCCGATGGCGGTGCCGGGTCTGGTGCTGGGGCTGGGCTTCGTGTTCTTCTTCAATCATCCGGCCAACCCGCTGAACTTCCTGTACAGCAGCATGGCGATCCTGATCCTGTGTTCGGTGATGCATTTCTACACCACCGGCCACCTCACCGCCGTCACCGCGCTCAAGCAGATCGATCCCGAATTCGAAGCCGCCTCGGCTTCGCTCAAGGTGCCGCTGCTGCGCACCTACCTGCGCATTACCGTGCCGCTGTGCCTGCCGGCCGTGCTGGAGATTTTCCGCTACCTGTTCGTGTCGTCGATGACGACGGTGTCGGCGGTGATCTTCCTCTATAGCCCCAACACCGTGCTGGCCGCGATCGCCGTGCTGAACATGGACGACGCCGGCGATGTCGGCCCGGCCGCGGCGATGTCCACGCTGATCCTGCTGACCTCGATTGCGGTATCGCTGCTGATGCACTGGGGCCTGGGCTACTGGGTGCGTCGCGCCCAGGCCTGGCGCAGCGCCGGTAAAAAACACTGATTTGCATTGATTCCCTGTTCGTCGTTTTACTTTTCCATCACAAGAAAGCAACCATGAAACCTACAACCATTCTGAAACTGCTTGCTTCCGTACTGGGTGCAGGCGCCCTGCTGTCGGCACACGCGGCGACCACGCTGACCGTCTACACCGCGCTTGAGGCGGACCAGATCAAGGCTTATCAGGCCGAGTTCGAAAAGAGCAATCCGGACATCGAAATCAAATGGGTGCGCGATTCCACCGGCATCGTCACCGCCAAGCTGCTGGCTGAAAAAGCCAATCCGAAGGCCGACGTGATCTGGGGCCTGGCTGCATCCAGCCTGGCGATCCTCGACAAGGAAGGCATGCTGACGCCTTACGCGCCGAAGAATCTGTCGAACATCGAAGCCAAGTACCGCAGCCCGGCCAATCCGCCGGCATGGGTCGGCATGGACGTGTGGGGTTCGGCGATCTGCTTCAACACCGTCGAAGCACAAAAGCAAGGTCTGCCGAAGCCGACTTCGTGGGCCGACCTGACCAAGCCGATCTACGCCGGCAAGATCGTCATGCCGCATCCGGCTTCCTCCGGCACCGGCTACCTCGATGTCACGGCCTGGATCCAGATGATGGGCGAAGACAAGGCATGGGCTTACATGGACGCGCTGCACAAAAACATCGGCCAGTACACCCACTCCGGCTCCAAGCCATGCAAGTCGGCTGCTACCGGCGAATTCCCGATCGGCATCGCGTTTGAATATCGCGCCGTGAAGACCAAGAAGGAAGGCGCGCCGATCGACATCATCCTGCCGTCGGAAGGCCTGGGCTGGGATCTGGAAGCGACCGCCATCGTCAAGGGCACCAAGAACCTCGACGCCGCCAAGCGCCTGGCTGATTTCTCCGCCAGCAAGGACGCCATGATGCAGTACGAAAAGAACTTTGCCGTGCTGGCCGTGCCGGGCATCGCCAAGCCTGATCCGCTGCTGCCTGCCGACTACGAAAAACGCCTGACCAAGAACGACTTTGCCTGGACCAGCAGCAACCGCGACCGCATCCTGACCGAGTGGAGCAAGCGTTACGAAAGCAAGGCTGAGAAGAAACAATAAGCAGCGATCGCAGCAATAGCAGCACTAGCAAATAGCAGCAGCAAGCAACAACATGCAGACCTGCCGCCCGCCCCATCCAGGGTGCGGGCGGTACTGAACAGAAGAACGCGGAGCATCAGATGGGCAACATCAACACCAATACGAACAAGGATCACATCGACGTCGCCGTCGTCGGCGCCGGCATACTCGGCCTGGCGCACGCCTTTGCGGCGGTCAAGCGCGGTTTGCGCGTGGTGGTGTTTGAACGCAGCTCGACGCCGATCGGCGCGTCGATCCGCAATTTCGGCATGGGCCTGGTTACCGGCCAGCCGCCGGGCGTCATGCTCGGCCTCGCCAAACAAAGCCGCGCACTGTGGCTGCACCTGGCGCAACGCGCCAACTTCAGCGCCCGCGAAGCCGGTACCCTGCTGTTCGCCCGCACCGCGGCCGAACATGCGGTGCTTGAAGAATTCATGATTGTCCGGGCGCGCCAGCACGGCTACGACGCCTCGCTGCTGGAAGGCACGCAGCTCGAGACGCTGTACGGCGGCCGTTTCCGCCACCACCGTTCAGCCCTGCACGGCACCCAGGACTTGCAACTGTATTCGCGCGAAGCGGTCCCGGCGCTGGTGTGCTACCTGCAATCGCAGGGCGTGCAATTCCATTTCAACACGCTGGTAAGGGAAGCGCGCGACGGTCATCTGTCGACCACCACCGGCGAGTTCCGCGCCGAGCGCACCATCGTGTGTTCCGGTCACGATTACCAGACGCTGTTCGCCGACAAGCTCAGCGAGATGAATCTCAAGGTCTGCCGTCTGCAGATGCTGCGCGCGGCGCCGCAGGAGCGCTTGCCGCTGACGCATGCGCTCCTGACCGGTTTGTCGTGCACGCATTACGGCGCCTTCTCCGACCTGCCGAGCGCGGCCGGCGTGCATGCCGAAATCGAAGCCAAGGCACCGGCCCTGAATCGCCACGGTATCCACCTGCTGGTCAGCCCGACGCCGTACCAGGAACTGATCATCGGCGACTCGCATTACTACGGCGTCGACGCGCCGCCGTTCAACAACGAAGAAATCGATCAGCTCATGATCGGTCTGGCGGAAGATACGCTGGGTGTGAAACTGAACGTGCTGGAGCGCTGGCAAGGCGTCTACGGCAGCAAGGGACCGGGACCGTTCTCGGCCACGCCGGTCGACGACAAGACCACGGTCGTGCTGATGCATACCGGCATCGGCATGAGCGTAGGCCTGGCTTTGGGTGAACGTGTGATCGGCGCCTTGCTGGATGGCGCGAGACTGCCGGATCCGGCGGTCGACAAAAACTGAACAAGCACTGAAAAAGCCGCCCCTCGCCGCCGCCCTGGCGGCGGCGACCCGGTGCGAACGAGTCAGCGATTCTTCATTCGATGAAGGGATCCGTCACCAGGCGCTTGCCCAGCATGAAGGCATCGGCGACATGGCGTAGCGGAGACAGGTCGACATCGGAAGCGCCCGCGGCGATCAGGTCGCGGAAGTGGCGGTAAAGGGATGGATACTCGCCCTCCTCCGGCAAGGCGCACGCCGCACCGTCGATCTGCAGCGTACTTCCGCCTTTGCTGAGACGGACCGACGAATTGCCGGTCTTCACCTGGATATCCCAGGTCTGCTCGCCGGTCTGCCGCCAGTCGAATTCCGCGTTGACCTTGATGCCGGCGGCATTCTCGAAATGCAGGTTTGCCGCAATCGGGCTATGCCGATTGGCGGGGAATTCCAATGTGGCGCTGCGCAGGAAAATATCCCACGGCAATATCTCGGTCACGATCGACAATGCGTTGATGCCCGGATCGAACACGCCGAGCCCTCCTGCTTCCCAGATCCATTCCTGCCCCGGATGCCAATGGCGCACGTCTTCTTTCCAGATGACCGTCATCTCTTTTGGCGCATCTTTCGCGAGATGGGACTTGAGCGTTTGCACGGCCGGCGCGTGGCGCGAATGCCAGCTTGCGAACAGCGTCAGGCCGCGCGACGCAGCCAGCGACTTCAGCGACTCGACCTCGGATAGCGTTGCTCCCGGCGGCTTTTCGAGGAATACATGTTTTCCCGCCGACAGCGCTGCATGCGCGGCCTTGTAACGGTATTGCGGCGGCATGCAGAGCGACACCGCCTCGATGTCCGGACGCGCGGCGAACATGTCGTCGATGCTCGCATAGCTCGGCACGCCGGGGATGGAATGATTTCTGCTGGCGGTGGCGACCAGTTCATAGCCTGGGTTATGCGTGATGGCTGGCACGTGCTGGTCGTAGACAATCTTGCCGACGCCGACGATGGCGAGTTTGACAGGCTTCATAGGGGAGCTCCTTAAAATTGATATAGGCGCGCAGGATTATCGACCAGTATTCCGGCCCTGATTTTTTCATCGGGCACTGCGGCGCTCAATAAATCCAGCAACAATGCGTCGTCCGGGATGTTGCCGGACGGCTGCTCGGTCGGATGCGGCCAGTCGCTGCCCCACAACACCTGCTGCGGCGCCGCGCCGGCGTACGCCGCGGCCACGGCGACACTGTCGGCGTAGGTCGGCGGCCCGACACGGGTGTCATTATAAAGACCCGACAACTTTACGTAGGCTTTACCGCTTGCCAGCAACGCGCCCACCATCTCGAACGCGGGGTGCTGCAAGGCGCCGGGCTGCGGAATGTGCGCCAGGTGATCGAACACCACCGGGCACGGCAGCGCGTTCCAGATATGCCGGATATCGAACAGGTATGCCGCCGCAGCATTGACCTGGACATGCCAGCCCATGCGCGCAATGCGTTGCGCCAGCGGGACGATCATGTCGAGCGTTGTCGTGCCCGGCGGCGACAGGTTGAATCTGAGGCCCCGCACGCCGCCCCGGTGCAGCGCGTCCAGCTGTTCCTGCGTGACGGCAGGATTGACCACCGCAATGCCTCTGGCCTTGCCGCCGAACTGCGCGATGGATGCCAGCAGCAGCCGATTGTCGGTGCCGTAGCTCGACGGCTGGACAATAACATTGCGGCTGGTCCCGAGGCGCTCCTGCAAGCTGCGGTAATGCGGGATCAATGCCGCCCCGGGCTTCGACGTCGCCTCCGCAGCCCAGGGAAAAGCGTGGTCGTAGATATGGTGGTGACAATCGGTGGCGTTCTCCGGCATCCTGAGCCGCGTGCGTGCCGTGCCGGCCGACCACGGGATGCCGCCGGCCGGCGCTTGCGGTGGACTCTGCATCGTTCAGTCCGCCGGCTTGTCTTGCTGTAGGCTCGCTGCGCGCAGGAAGTCGAAATCGACGCCCTCGTCGGCCTGCGTCACGGTCTGCAGGAACAGCTTGCGGTAACCGCGTTCGGCAGTCGGAATCCTGACCGGATTGTCGAGCGCGCGCTGCGCCAATTCCTGCTCGGACACCAGCAGGCTGATTTCGCGGCGCGCCACGCTCAGGCGGATCCGGTCGCCGTTGCGGACATGCGCCAGCGGTCCGCCGATGGCGGCTTCCGGCGTGACGTGCAGCACGATGCTGCCGAATGCCGTGCCGCTCATGCGTCCATCGGATATGCGCACGATATCCTTCACCCCTGCCCGCGCCAGCTTGCGCGGGATCGGGATGTAACCGGCTTCGGGCATGCCGGGAGCGCCGAGCGGTCCGATGTTCTTCAGCACCAGCACATCGTCAGCCTTGACGTCGAGCGCCTCGTCATCGATGCGCGCCGCCAGGTCTTCGAGGTTTTCGAAGACCACCGCGCGTCCTTCGTGTTCCATCAGTTTGGGATCGGCCGTGGACTGCTTGATGATCGCGCCGCCGGGAGCCAGATTGCCCCTGAGAACCGCCAGGCCGCCTTGCGGATAGATCGGGGCGCCGAACGGACGCACCACGTCCTGGCTGAAGCCGGGACCGGCGGCTTCGATTTCCTCGCCCAGGGTGCGGCCGGTGACGGTCATGGTGTCCAGGTGCAGCAGCGGCTTGAGTTCACGCAGCAAGGTGGCGACGCCGCCCGCTTTGTGAAAGTCTTCCATGTAATGCTGGCCGGTCGGCTTCAGGTCGAGCAGCACAGGTGTTTCGCGCCCCATCGCATCGAGCTTGTCGAGATCGATCTTGTGACCCAGGCGACCGGCGATCGCCGCCAGATGGACGATGGCGTTGGTGGAACCGCCGATCGACAACAGCACCCGCATGGCGTTCTCGAACGCCCGGGGAGTCAGTATCTTGTCGATGGTCAGTTGTTCGGCCGCCATCCTGACCGCAACGGCGCCGGTCTGTTCGGCCACGCGAATGCGGTCGGCGGTCACGGCCGGCGGCGTGGCGCCGCCCGGCACGGTCATGCCGAGCGCTTCGGCGATGCACGCCATGGTGCTGGCAGTGCCCATCACCGAACAGGTGCCGACGCTGGCCACCAGTTGATTGTTGACGTCGGCGACTTCTTCATCGTCGATTTCGCTGGCGCGGAATTTTGCCCAGTAGCGGCGGCAGTCGGTGCATGCACCGACGCGTTCGCCACGGTGCGAACCCGTCAGCATCGCGCCCGTCACCAGCTGGATTGCCGGTATGCCGGCGGACGCCGCGCCCATCAGCTGCGCCGGCACGGTCTTGTCGCAACCGCCAATCAGCACCACTGCATCCATCGGTTGGGCGCGAATCATTTCCTCGGTGTCCATCGACATCAGGTTGCGCAGATACATGGACGTCGGCGAGGCGAAACTTTCATGAATCGAAATGGTGGGAAAGTCGATCGGCAAGCCGCCGGCCAGCATCACGCCGCGCTTGACCGCCTCCACCAGCTGCGGCATGTTGCCGTGGCAGGCATTGAAACCGCTGCCGGTATTGACGATGCCGATGACCGGACGCTCGAGGGCCTGGTCGGTATAGCCCGCGCCCTTGATGAAGGCCTTGCGCAGGAAATAGGAGAAGCCCTGGTCGCCGTAGGATGTCAGGCCGCGTTTCATGCCCTTGTCCGCCGGTTGCTTTGCCGCGTCGTCTTTGTTTTTTGCCATGCTTGTCTCCAACTAAGTAATTGTCCGGCACCTCGCAACCGAGGCGCCGCCTGCCGTCAGGAAGCCCGTACGCGGCCGTCCGCCATGCCGAAGCCGATCGCTTGCAAATCCGCCATCAGCTTCTGACCGGCCTGCTCGCCGAACGGCGTCAGCGGCGGCCGCACGATGCGCCAGTCCTTGCTGCCTTTCCAGTCGGCGATGACATGCTTCATGGCGGCGATCATCTGCAGCGACTGGAAGATCTTGCGCACGGCCGTGGCTTGCTCCTGCAAGGCGCCGCCGTCCGGCTGGTTCCAGCGTTCATGCACGCGCACGATGCCCGCGGGATTCACGTTCACGGTGGCGCTGATGCAACCGGCGCCGCCGATCGGCAACGCGTTGCTGAGCAAGGCTTCGCTGGCGGGGAAAATATCGAGTCCCTCCGTCGCGAACCGGTCGATCATGGCCTTGGTGTTGGCCCAGTCGCCCGACGAATCCTTCACCCCCGCAAGCGTATCAGGATAGCGCTTCAGGAGCTGCTCGATCAGATTGAGGCTGATTGGCGCGCCCGACAGCGCCGGGATGTGATACAGGTACAGCTGCAGCCGGGCGTCGCCGACGCGCTCGATCACCTCCGAGTAATAGGCCAGCAATCCTTCGTCCGACAGGTTCTTGTAGAAGAACGGCGGGAGCATCAGGGCGCCGGAGGCACCGGACTGCACCGCGTGGCGCGTGAGCATCACGGTGTCCGTGATCGACGAGGTGCCGGTGCCGGGCATCATCATCGCGGCAGGAATGCCGGCGGCGATCAGTGCATCGGTGGCGTCGATGCGCTCCCCGGCTGAGAGGGAGTTTGCTTCGGAGTTGGTGCCGAAGATGGCGAGGCCGGCGCCGTTCTCTACCAGCCAGCGGCAATGCACGGCAAAGGCGTCGACGTCGACATCGAGGTTGCGGTGAAAAGGGGTCACCACGGGCGCCAGGACACCACGCAGGCGGGCAGGACGAATTGCATTCATATCGGGATCCTCAGTTGGAAAAATCTGGTTCAGTCAAGGGACTTGCCGCGGGTTTCCTTGAACATGATCACGGCCGGCAGTGAAACGACGGCGCCGAAGATCACGTAGTAGGTCACGGAGATGGGTTGCTGGGTCTGGGCGATCAGCCAGGTCGCAATGAACGGTGCGAATCCGCCGAACACCATCGACGACAGGTTGTAGGAGGTGCTGAGACCGGTCAGGCGGCGGCGCGTCGGGAACATTTCCACCAGGGACGCCGCCATGCTGCCGATGAACAGGCCGCAGCTGGCGCTGAGTACAGCCTGGATCGCCATGGCGGTTCCATGTGAAGCGCCGTTGAGCATCAGCCACACCAGCGGATAGGAACCGACCAGCAACAGCAGGCAGGCGGTCAGCAGCACCGGTTTGCGGCCGACCCGGTCGGAGATGGCGCCCGACGATACCACCGCGATGCCGGTGGCGACGGTGGAGATGGCTGTGGACCATAGCGATTCGCTCGGGCTCCAGCCCAGATTGCGTTGCAGGAAGGTCGGGAAATACGACAGGTAGATATAGATCGCGACCGATTGCACCGCCACGAATGCCGAGGCGAACAGCATGGTCTGCCACGGCAGCCGGGTAGTGTCGCCCTTCTGCTCCGCGACTTCGGCGGCGCGCGCGAACACCGGCGTCTCGTCCACCTTCTTGCGCGCCAGCATGCCCAACGGACCGATCAGGGCGCCCAGCAGAAACGGCACGCGCCAGCCCCAGTCCATCATGTCCTTCGGATCGAGCATGGTGTTGAGCAGTGCGGCGACAGACGTGCCCACGACCTGCCCGAGAAAGATGCTGCCCGGATGAAAGCTGCCGAACAGGCCGCGACGATGCACTGGCGCCCACTCGACCAGATAGGACGCCGAACTGCCCCATTCGCCGCCGGCCGAAAAGCCCTGCAAGGCGCGCGCCACGACCAGCAGCACGGATGCCCACACGCCGATGCTTTGGTAGGTCGGCAGCACGCCGATCATGGACGTACCCAGCGCCATCAGGCCGATGGTGAGGAGCAGCGCCGGCTTGCGCCCTTTCCTGTCGCCGTACATGCCGATCAGCATGCCGCCGACCGGGCGCGCCACAAAGCCGACGCCAAACACCGCGAAGGTCGACAGCAACGCCACGGTCGGCGTCGAATTGGGAAAGAAATGCTTGCTGATGATGGTGGCCAGAAAGGCATAGACGGTGAAGTCGTACCACTCCAGGGCATTGCCGAGGATTGATGCAAAAACGACGCGAACCTGCATGGGGCGCGCCGGTGAGGCGGATGCTGCGGTGCTGAAAGATGCGGTGTTCATGTTCTTGTCTCCAGATTTTTTTGCCGGCAGTTCTTGTGAGCGACATCGGGCCGACAGTGGCGGTTACTGCGAAAGCGCCGACAACGCTGCCTCGGCGCTTCTCCTTGAGCGATCGCTTTTTTGAATCAGCTTTTTACTCTGGAGCAGATTATTAATAATTTAAAGTATTGATGTCAATAAAAATGAATTAATCTGCCTTTAAATGCCGTAAATAGACATTTTTATTGACATTGATATTTCACATTAGTAATAATTTAACCATCAACAGATGCCAAACGGGCACACCAACCAGGAGAGACAGGATGCTTAAAGTGGGATTGATCGGAGCGGGCTGGGTTACACAACATCATTTGCAGGCATGGCAACGCCAGCACCCGCGCGCGAAGGTGATAGCGATTGCCGATCCGTCTGCGGATCGCGCGCACCAGCGTGCGCGCGAGTTCGATATCGAGCATGTGCATGCCGATGCGCGGGCGCTGCTGGAACAGACCCGGGTGGACGCTCTCGACATTGCCGCGCCGCGCGAGATTCACGCCGAAGTGATACGCCTGGCGGCGGCGCACGGCGTCGCCATCATGTGCCAGAAACCGCTGGCGCCAACGTATGAGATCGCCCGCGAGGTCGTGGCCGAAGTAGCCGGCAAGGTGCCCTTCATGGTTCATGAGAACTGGCGCTTCCGCCCTCACTACCGGCAGATCTCCGAGTGGCTGAAAGCGGGACGCATAGGCCGCGTGGTGCAGGCGCAGATGACATTGCTGACGTCGGGCTTCATCGCCGACGCGCAAGGCAGGTTTCCCGCCATTGAGCGGCAGCCCTTCATTGCCGGACTCGACCGTGCGCTGGTGATGGAAGTGCTGATCCATCACATCGACGTCTTGCGCTTCCTGCTGGGGGAGCTGACGCTGACGCACGCCCGCCTGGGCAAGCAATGCCAGGCGATCAGGGGCGAAGACCGGGCATCGCTGGTATTTGGCGGAGAACAAGGCCTGGTGGTGAATCTGCTGGCCAATTTTGCCGTGCATGGCGAGTCGCCGGTTCAGACCGACCAGCTGCTGCTGATCGGGGAAAACGGCACGATTCGGCTGGCAGGCGATATGCTAGAATGCTTCGGCCCCCAACCAGTGCAACAACGATACGACCTGCAGGCCGGTTACGCGGAGTCGTACGCGGCGGCGATCGACCATTTCGTCAACGGCCTGGTCCATGACCAGGCGTTCGAAACTTCGGCGAACGACAACCTCCGGACCCTGCATCTGGTCGAACAAATTTATTCCACAAGCTGAAGACAGCAAGACGCGCTGATTTTTCAGCGTGCGGCCAACGGGACGACAGTGCTCAAAAGACGGAATGCAGATGTCAGTGACGATCGTACCGATCCCCTGACGATAGAACAGATTGCGCGGGCGCTCTACGAAGACATCATCTTCGGGCGCCTCGCTCCCGGTACACGCCTGGTGGAAGATCCCTTGATGGCGCGCTTCCAGTGCAGCCGTCACTTCGCACGCCAGGCCTTGTACGAACTGGAACGCCTGGGCATCGTCCTGCGCGAAAAAAACAAGGGCGTGTCGGTGCGCGACCTGTCGCTGGGTGAAGTGCGCCAGATCTACGAAGTCCGTGAACTGCTGCAACGCCAGGCAGCCCTGCGCATTCCCCTGCCGGCTTCGGCGGAGCTGATCGCCCAGCTGGAACAATTGCACGCGGCGCATCAGACCGCCATCGAAACCCGCAATTTCAGCGCCCTGCACGAAGTCAACGATGCGTTTCACATCACCTTCTTCCTCGCGTGCGGAAATCCTTTTCTGGTGGAATCGATAAAGCATTACATGCGTCTCAGCCTGCCGGTGCGCGCTACCCGCACCACCGACATGACCCAGGCCAAGCGGTCGGCTGAAGAACACTACATGCTGATCCAGCTGCTCAAGGGAACCGACAGCTGGGCACTGGCGCAGTTGTCGGTCGACCACCTGCAGGGCGCGAAAAACAACTACCTCCAGGAACGCGTGCCGCATACCTGATGCCTTGCCCGCGGCCTGCCGCCGCGGAACGCTATTCGCGCGCCAGCCCCTCTGCGTGAAGCCACTTGCCCTTGCGGCACAAGTCGTCCGTCACGTCCAGCACCAGCCGTTCCACCGCCGCCGCCGCATTGGTCAGCGGGATGTTCTTCGATGCGCACAAGGCCAGCGTGCGCGCCATGCGTTCACCGCTGATCGGCAGCGCGACCATGTCGCCGCGTTCGATTTCCGACAGCAAAGGCGCCACCGGCAGGATGGTCGCACCGATGTCGGCGAGGATCGCCGACTTCAGGATCGCCACCGAATTGATCTCGATCACGTTGTCGAGCGACATGCCGTGCGAACGCACGATGTTCTCGATGCGCGGCCGCACGCCATGCTGCAGGCCCGGCAGGATCAGCGGCGCCTTGATGGCCTGCGCCAGCGTGACCGTCTTCTTTTTGCCGACGCCATACTGTGAATCTGCGCGCGTGATGTACATCATCTCTTCTTCCACCATCGGCGTGCTGGCGAAGGGCGACAGCTGGCCGTCATCGAACAGCACCGCCAGGTTGATGCGGCCCGACTTGAGCTGGACGATCAGGTTGCCGGTCAGCTCTTCGGTGAGCAGCAAGGTGATTTCCGGATAAGTGGCGCGGATGGCGGTCAGCAGCGGCAAGGCCAGCGCGCCCGAAACGCTTTGCGGAATGCCCAGCGCCACGGTGCCGGACGGCTTGTCGTTGGACTGCGCCACCGCCGATTTGGCGTCGGTGACCTGCTTGAGGATGGCCTGCGCGTGTTCGTAGAAGGTCTTGCCGGCGTCGGTGGCGATCACACCTTGCGCGGAGCGATGCAGCAATTGCGCTTCGAGCTCTTCTTCCAGCTGGCGGACCTGCTGCGTCAGCGCCGGCTGGGCGATGTGCAGCACACGCGCCGCACGCGACAGCGAGCCGTGATCGACAATGGCGACGAAATATCTGAGTTGGCGCAATTCCATGCAAGCTGGTCCGATTTAAGTTGTTATTTTCACTTACAAGCCGGGACGGCTATTGAACATGCGGCTGCGCGCGTTTTCGATATGTCCGCGCATGGCGCGCCGCGCGCCTTCCGCGTCCTGCCGCTTGATCAGTTCGAAGATGTTGCGATGCTCGTCCATCGCGTCCTGGGTGCGCTTCCACGGCTGGATGTGCATCAGGTGGCGCAGCATGTTGACGGCATGGCTGACGTCGTATTCCAGCGTCTTCAACACCTGCACGAAACGCCGGTTGGCGGTCGCCGTCGCGATCGCTTCATGGAAGCCGAAATCGAAATGGTGGGCGATGCCGCCGACGGCGTTGGCTTCTTCAAACCCGGTCAGCAACTCGTCCATCCTGGCCAGGTCTGCCGTGCTGCGGCGCAGGGCCGCCATGTAGGCGCATTCCGGTTCGACCACCATGCGCAATTCGAGGCCGTTCATGATGTGGCCGATGCGCTCGGACGGCTCCGCGCTGGCGGCTTTGCCGGCAACGCCGGGGCTGTCCATGACGTAAGTGCCGGAGCCGCGCCGGGATTCGACCAGCTGGTCTTCGCGCAGCCGGTCGAGCGCCTGGCGCACGATGGGGCGCGAGACATCGAACAGCGTCGCGAGGTCGTTTTCCGATGGCAGGCGGCTGCCGACGGCGATCTTGCCTTCGACGATGGCATGGAACAGGTTTTCGTAGACGCGCTCGGCAAAGCGCTCCTGGCGCACCGGACCGAGTCCGGCCGCGGCCAGCGCGAGCGCATCGGTGGACAGTTGCGTGCGGATGCTGACGACTTTGGCGTCGGGCTTTTCCTGCGGCTGGTCGGCTGGCGATTTCGGCATGGCTGAACTCCGTGGCGAGTTTCTGAAGATTGCGCATGGTAGCGCATTTGGGCTGCAGCCATAAGCCTGCCTTATGACCGTACGACTATCATCGCTCGAATAAGTAGTAATATCAATTGACATCTTTTGGCGATCAACTTACATTGACCCCAGACGAGGCAGCGGCGGCATCTTCCGACCGGTTGCCCACAGAACAAAAACGACAGGAGACAGACGGTCCGGCTCAATGGCTGCGACGGTGATATCTTTTGCCGTCCATTGTTTATCGAAGCCAATCATGAACCTGCCTTACCTCGAACAGTTTTCGCTCACGGGAAAAACCGTACTCGTCACCGGCGCAGCGCGCGACATCGGCCTGGAAATCGCCCGTGCGATGGCGGGCAGCGGCGCCCACGTGATTCTCAACGGCCGCAACGCCGGGACATTGGCAAGCGCGGTACAGGGCCTGACCGCCCAAGGCTTGTCGGCCAGCGCCCTCGCCTTCGACGTCACCGACAAAGCCGCCGTCAAGGACGCCTTCGCCCGCATTGCCGGAGAACATGCCGGACTCGATGTACTGGTCAACAATGCCGGCGTGCGCAACCGCAAGCCACTGCTCGAATTCAGCGACGACGACATCGCCGCCCTGCTGGAAACCAATCTGATCGCCGGCTACACCTTGTCGCGCGAAGCAGCGCGCCTGATGGTGCCGAACAAGCGCGGCCGCCTGATTACCGTGACTTCGATTGCCGGCCAGATCGCGCGCTCCGGCGATGCCGTCTACACCGGCGCCAAGGCCGGACTGACCGGCATGATGCGCGCACTGGCCGCGGAGTACGGGCCGCTGGGCATCACCAGCAACGCCATTGCACCGGGCGGCGTGGCCACCGAGGCCAATGCCGCAGCGATCGCCGATCCACGCATCAACGCCCACTTTGCCACGCGCACGCCGCTGGGACGCTGGGCGCAGCCGGCTGAAATCGCCGGCGCCGCAGTTTTCCTCGCCTCCAACGCCGCCTCCTACGTCAACGGGCACGTCTTGTACGTGGATGGCGGCATGTCGATTGCCATGTAGCCACACTTTGCGCTACTCCTTAAAGAAGGGATTTACCGAGCCATGAAACAGCACTTCATCAACAATCGCTGGACCGCGCCGTCATCCGGCGAGAGCATTCCCGTCCTTGATCCTTCCGACGGCGAAGTATTCGAATCGCTGGCGCGCGGCAACGCCGCCGACATCGACCTCGCGGTGCAAGCCGCGCGCAAGGCCTACGACAACGTCTGGAGCCGCACCAGCGCAGCCGACCGCAGCCGCCTGCTGATGAAGCTGTCGCAGAAGCTGGCCGAACACCAGGAGGAACTGGCGCAACTGGAAGCGCGCGACTGCGGCAAGCCGTTCAAGCAGGCGCGCGCCGATGCCGCCGCCATCGTGCGTTATTTCGAGTTCTATGCCGGCGCGGCCGACAAGCTGCACGGCGAGACGATTCCCTACCAGACCGGCTACACCGTGCTGACCTTGCGCGAGCCGCATGGCGTCACCGCGCACATCGTGCCGTGGAATTACCCGATGCAGATCTTCGGCCGCTGCGTCGGCGGCGCGCTCGCCGCCGGCAACACCTGCGTGGTCAAACCCGCCGAAGATGCCTGCCTGTCGCTGCTGCGCGTAGCCGAACTGGCTGCCGAGGCAGGCTTGCCCGAAGGCGTGCTCAACATCGTCACCGGCTACGGCCATGAAGCGGGAGATATGCTGGTCAAACATGCCGGCGTCGATCACGTGTCGTTCACCGGCTCTCCCAACGTCGGCAAGATCGTGGTGCGCGCCGCCGCAGAACATCACACCCCGGTCACGCTCGAGCTGGGCGGAAAATCGCCGCAAGTGGTGTTCGCCGACGCCGACTTCGACGCCATGTTGCCGGTGATCGTCAACGCCATCGTGCAGAACTCCGGACAAACCTGCTCCGCAGGCAGCCGCCTGCTGGTCCAGCGCAGCGCCTATGAACAGGTGCTGGAACGCGTCGGTGCGGCCTTCGGCAAACTGCGCGTGGGCTCGGCAGCGATGGACCTCGACTGCGGTCCGCTGATCCGCAAGACGCAACAGGACCGCGTGGCCGGTTTCCTGCGCGACGCCGCCGACAGCCGGATTCCGGTGGTGGCGCAAGGCCGCATCGCCGAGGGCGTACCGGCGGGCGGTTTTTACCAGGCGCCGACCTTGCTGCGCGACGTGCCGATTCAGCACCGTCTGGCGCAGGAAGAAGTGTTCGGTCCCGTGCTGGCGGCGATGTCGTTTGAAGACGAAGCCGATGCCATTCGCCTCGCCAACGGTACCGATTTCGGGCTGGTCGCGAGCGTCTGGACGCGCGACGGCGGACGCCAATTGCGCCTGGCGCGCGCGATCCGCAGCGGACAAGTCTTCATCAACAACTATGGCGCGGGCGGCGGCGTGGAGTTGCCGTTCGGCGGCGTCAAGGCCAGCGGCCACGGGCGTGAAAAAGGTTTCGAGGCGCTGTATGGCTTCACGGTCCTGAAGACCATCGCCATCAAGCACGATTGAACGAGATATCCACTAACAAACCACAAGGAGAAGACATGCGACTCAAAGACAAAGTAGCCATCGTGACCGGCGCCGGTTCAGGATTCGGCGAAGGCATCGCCAAGAGCTATGCGCGCGAAGGTGCGCGCGTGCTGGTGGCCGACATCAATGAAACCGCCGGCAAACGCGTCACCGACGAGATCGTCGCCGCCGGCGGCCAGGCGCGCTTCATCAAGTCGGACGTATCAAAAAGCGCCGATACGGCGGCCATGCTGGCAGCTGCGCTGGATGCCTTCGGCGGCCTCCACATCGTGGTCAACAACGCCGGCACCACGCACCGCAACCGTCCGATGCTGGAAGTCGAAGAGGATGAGTTCGAGCGTCTGTACGCGATCAACGTCAAGAGCATCTTCCTGAGCGCGAAGACTTTCGTACCCTACTTCCGCAAGGTCGGCGGCGGCGCTTTCATCAATATCGCCTCGACCGCCGGCATCCGCCCGCGTCCGGGCCTGACCTGGTACAACGGCAGCAAGGGCGCGGTCATCACCACCAGCAAATCGATGGCGGCGGAACTCGGCCCGGACAACATCCGCGTCAACTGCGTCAATCCGGTGATCTCGGCAACCGGCCTGCTGACCGAATTCATGGGCGTGCCCGACACCCCGGAAAATCGCAAGAAGTTCACCGCGACGATTCCGCTGGGCCGCTTTTCGACGCCGGACGACATCGCCAACGCCTGCCTGTACCTGGGTTCGGACGAGGCTTCGTTCATCACTGGCGCCTGCCTGGAAGTGGACGGCGGTCGCTGCGTGTAAAACCACGTGCGCGCGCAGCTGTAAGCGTTTTGTCAGTGACGGGACGCTTTACGTCGAATCGGCAAATTTTGTGTCTATAATCACGCTGCAATAAAAATACAAGAACCACAGTAATCAGTACTTAATAAAGCCAGTCCACGAGACTGGCTTTTCATAACAACAAGGCTGATCCATTTTCAATATGTATGGAGTGAGACATGTCGTATACCCCAGCACAAGGCGTCGCTGCGTCGCCCGGCACCGATGTATCGTTTGAAGAAGCGACTTTTTCCAAAGTCACATGGCGTCTGCTTCCGCTGCTTTT
>Ga0308165_1001800_pt1 | contig 28336 bp, 26 predicted proteins | sample PhyWR2_FD_201032 | JGI IMG/M metagenome (GOLD analysis project Ga0308165, IMG submission 201032) | Phyllosphere microbial communities from UC Gill Tract Community Farm, Albany, California, United States - DLSLW.R2 | ecosystem: Host-associated > Plants > Phyllosphere > Unclassified | place: USA... | reverse complement strand
CTGTATCAAGTACAGGTGAAAAGCTATCTACCAGGAGTGGTAGTTCAGTTGGTTAGAATACCGGCCTGTCACGCCGGGGGTCGCGGGTTCGAGTCCCGTCCACTCCGCCATAATTTGTGGATCGACTTTATGTTGGTTTCGCTGATTACGATAAAGGCACTGTGCTTCGCACAGTGCCTTTTTTCGTTGGGCTGGCGTTTTCTCAGCGAAGTCGTTTTTCCTGATTGTGTCCAAGGATGAATGGCTTTTCCAGGGAGATGTTCAGTCATCCGGCCTTATGAAAACCGGCCCTTCGACAGGCTCAGTGCGAACGGGGATCAGGATGCAGCGAATAAACCCGATCAGGGCGCAGTGACTAAACCCGTTCGGGCTGAGCTTGTCGAAGCCCTGAAATCTGCAGCCGGTACGGATGCTGCGTGACTTTCAGGGCATTCCGACAAACTGGGTCAGCGCCAAACGCTCAGCAAATGCCCGAAAGCAATTCCTCAAACAGCATTTCTCCCCCCATCTGCCCGCCCTTGAGCATGATTTCCAGGCCATCGAGCGCCAAATCGTCGCTGTGCAGCCGGCACAGCGCCACGCCGGGAGCCAGTTGCGCCTGATAGGACAGGCCCCAGGCGTCCAAAGCCTGGACCGCATGGCTCGATGTATCGCCGCCGGCCACTCCCAGGCGCTTGATGGGCGCCAGTTTCAGCACCTGCGCCAGCAGTTCGCCGCAGGCCAGGGCCAGTGCGCGCGCATCGGCGGGCGCATCCGCCGGGGCAATCTGCCCTTCGCTGGACGTACAGGCCAGCATATTGATGCCTTGCTGCAGCCGCAGCGCGATGTCTTTTGCCATCTGAGAGCGGTAAGCCATGTCATTGGCCAGCCGCGGCGCATCGAGCAACAGCTGTTCGTACGAGCTGGCTGCCTTGATCTGGCGTGCGGTCATGGGTGACAGGCTGCCGGCAAGCACCAGCACCGGGCCTGGCGCCGGCGCAATCGTGGCATGGGCAAGCAGGGTCTGCGGCGCCTGGCCTTGCCAATGCGCGGCCAGCGCCTGGACCACGCTGCTAGGACCGGCAGCCAGCAACGGCTGCCGGCAGGCGCTTTGCCAGATCAGCCGCCCGACGATGGCCAGGTCCTGTGTATGCGCAATATCAAGCAGGACAGCATCAGGTTGCTGCGAAATGAGCGCAGAAAGCTGCTGATCCAGCGCGGATTCCGATTGTTGATAGTCTGGATAGTCAAGCGAGGCCAGCTGCAGGCCTTGCTGGGCAAAGTGCAGGCGCAGATCCGCTTCATGCATGGGCGTGACCGGATGCCGGCGCATGGTGGGGTGGCGGTCTATGCGGTGCATGGCGGGGCCGGCACTCGCAAACAGATTGCCGAACACACAGTAGCGGCGCAGGTTGGGCTGGCCGCCGACAATCGGCACGAAGGCATTGCGCGTGTGCGGCTGCAGCACGCGAATCGCGGTGCCGATGCTGCCGATATGGGGAGCGCTGTCAAAGGTCGAGCAGGTCTTGTAGTGCATGACCGGCGCGCCCAGCTGCGCGAACAGCCGGCCCACGGGTTCGAGTTCGGCCTGCATTTCGGCGGGTGTCATGGCGCGCGCCGCGCCCGCAATGCCCAGGCAGTCCAGCGGGCCTGCGCGCTCAAGCTGGGCGGCGCCGGGCAGTCCCAGAAACAGCAGCGTGCGCAGGCCGGCGCGCGCGGCCGTCGCCAGCGTGTCGGTGGCGCCGGTGAAATCGTCGCCGTAGTAGGCGATCTTCAATGCGGACGGCATGGCCAGCTCACTTGCCGAAAAAGGCCAACGCCGCAGCCAGTTCGGGCGCCTGGCGCGCGTACTCGGAAAGCGCAACGCCGGCGCGTGCCGCGTCCCAGGCCTGGCGGATGCTGGCCACGCCCGCGGCCGGACCGCCCGGATGCGCCAGGATGCCGCCGCCCGACATGAACAGCAGGTCGTCGCTTTGCACCGCGGCCCAGGTCGCGGGCACGGTGCCTGCCCATTGGCCGGAGGAAAAGGCCGGCATCACACGGTCATCGATTTCCGGCGTCAGCGGCGTGTAGCAATCCTGGGCCGAGGCAATGACTTCTTCATCGGGCTGGGAGAACTTGCCCTGCAGGCCGTGCACATGCATATGGTCCACGCCCGCGAGCCGCCACAGCGTCTGGTAGGCCTGGAACGACATGCCCAGCAGCGGATGGCGCGACAGTGCGCCATAGCCATTGCGGTGGCCATGCAGCGCGAGACCGGTGTGGCGGCGCAGCGTCTGCAGCGCCGAAAAGCCGCACCAGTTGAGGCTGGCCATCGCGCAACTGCCGCCTTCGCGCTCTATCAGGTCGGCATGGCGCTTCATCGCATCGGTTTCGTCGGTGATGTTGAAAGCCACCATCACATGCTTGCCGGTTCTGTCCTGGTGGGCGCGCACGGCCGCCATGACGGCGGGAACGCGCCGGGCCAGCGGGGCATGTACAGGGTCGGCACAGACTTCGTCATCCTTGATGAAGTCCACGCCGGCCGCGCACAGCCGCGCCACCAGCTCGGCACTCTGCTCGGGAGAGAAGCCGACATTGGGCTTGAGAATGGTGCCGACCAGCGCGCCGCTGGCCACGCCGGTGCGCTGGCGCGTTCCGGCAATGCCCACCTGGGGCAGGTCGAACTGCGCGCGGTAACTTGCGGGCAATTGCAGGCTTTCGAGCCGCAGGCCGCTGGCTTCGCCCAGATCGTAGAGATTGCCCGAGACGGTGGCGGCCAGCGTGGGCAGGTTGGCGCCCACATTGGCGACGGGAAACGAGATGCGCACGCGCGCACGCCGCCAGGGGCCGGCGCGGCCCTGGCGCTCGAGCAGCGCATTGGGCAGGCTGGGCGCGTGTACCGATTCGAGTTCCTCTATGGACTCGACCGTGGCGCGCGCGCGCCGGCGCAGCGCATCGGTCTCGCCCTCGACGCGGGTGAAGGTGCCGCAGGACTGTTCGCCGGCCATCACTTCAGCGACGTGGGCAGGCGCCAGGGGCGTTTCAATCAGATAGGTGGCTTCGAAGCGGTCGGCGGTCATGGGGCGGCAGGCTCAGAGTTTGCTCAGGTCGGGGAAAGGGCGCACGGGGTCGGTGACGCCGTCCCAGGTTTCGGCCGAAGCGCGAATCAGGTCGAACATCTTTCCCTTGGGGCCGGCGACTTCCGACAGCTCGATCACGGTGCCGGGGTGGTACTCGGTGTCGAAGTAGATGAAGCGGCCGTTGGCGCCGACTTCGCCGCTCATCACCGGCTTGAAGCCCTGGCGCAGCAGGCGCTCGAGGTCGGCGTCGTAGTGGCTGGTCCAGTAGGCAACATGCTGCAGTCCGGTGCGCCCGGCCTGCAGGAAGTCGCGGTACATCGAGGGCACGTCGTTGCGTGTCTGTATCAGCTCGACCTGTACAAAGCCCGAGTTGGCCAGCGCCACCGAGTTGTGCGGCGCGTGGGCCTCGCCGTTGTAGCGGTAGTTCTCGATAGGCACCTTGGGGTTGTAGAACCACGGGCCCACGCCCAGGGTCTTGCTCCAATAGTCCATGGCAGCTTCGATGTCGTGCACGACGTAGCCCAGCTGGCGAATTTCTCCAAAATGGCGGCTCATGTTTTTTCCGTGTAAGAGTGAGGTGAAGAAGCAGCGCGCGCGGCGCTTATTTGAGGAAGCCCGTGGAGATCCAGGGAATCGCCGCGACCAGCACCAGGCCGACCAGCAGCGCGGCCATGTAGCCGCCTATGTATTTCATGCCTTCGTTGGGGTCGACCTTGCTGATCGCGCAGGCGCCGTAGTAGCCCACGCCGATCGGCGGTGCAAACAGGCCTATGCCCATGGCGAAGATCACGACCATGGCGTAGTGCACGGGATGCACGCCGGCCTGCACGGCGATGGGAAACAGCAGCGGGCCGAACAGCACGATGGCGGGAATGCCTTCGAGCACGCAGCCCAGCACGATGAAGGCAACGATGGAGATCGCCAGGAAGCCGTAGGCACCGCCCGGAATTCCGGCCATCATCTGCGCCAGATCGGTGGAAAAGCCCGACTGCGTCAGGCCCCAGGCCATGGCCGTGGCGCAGCCCACAATGAACATGATGGCGCCCGACAGCGAGGCGGTTTCGATCAGCATGGGCTTGAGCCGGCGCCAGTCGAACTGGCGGTAGACCAGCAGCCCGGCAAGCACCGAATACACCACGCCAATGGTCGAGACCTCGGTGGCCGTGGCCACGCCTTCGACCACGGCCGCGCGGATCACGAAGGGCAGGGCGATCGCAGGCAGCGCGATCACGAAGAACCTGCCGATCTGGCGCTTGCTGTAGCGCGTCACGCCGCTCAGGTCTTCCTTGCGGTAGCGCCACCAGACGACGGTGCACAGGCACAGGCCCAGCACCAGCGCGGGCAGCATGCCGCCGGTGAACAGCGCGGCAATCGACACGCCCGTGACCGAGCCGATGGTGATGAGCACGATGGACGGAGGAATGGTCTCGGTCTGCGCGCCCGTGGCCGACAGCAGCGCCACCAGGTCGCCGGGCTTGGCGCCGCGCTTCTTCATTTCGGGAAACAGCACGGGCGCGATCGCCGCCATGTCGGCGATCTTCGAGCCCGAGATGCCCGACACCAGGTACATCGCGCCTATCAGCACATAGCTCAGGCCGCCGCGCACATGGCCCAGCAGGCTGGCGAGAAACTGGATCATGGCCTTGGCCATGCCCGTCATCTCGATCAGCGCGCCCAGGAAGATGAACAGCGGCACGGCCAGCATGATCAGGTGCGACATGCCTTCGTCCATGCGCCCGACCATCACCACCATGGGCGTGTGCGTGGTCAGCGCCAGGTAGCCGAAGGTCGCGAGCGCAAAGCAAAACGCGATCGGCACGCCCGAGAACACCGTGACCGCGACCACCACCAGGAAGAACACCACCAGGTTGAGCTTGCCCAGCGTGGCAAACACCGGCTGGGCCAGCCAGAACGCGAGAATGATTACGGCCGTCGCGGCGACGGTGATGGCAATCTGGCGCATGGTGCATAGACGCAGCAGGCGCAGCACGGCAAACACGCCCATCAGGCCCACGCCCACGGGAATCGCCGAAGCGCGCCAGGCATTGCTGATCTCCAGCGCGGGCGTGACGATGAACGATTCCTCGTCGGCGTATTCATAGGCCGGATGCATGACCATCACCAGAAACGCCAGCGCGGCGGCTATTGCCAGCGCCTCGAGCAGGCCGCGCGTCTGCGGGCCGACCTTGCTGACCAGCGCCGTCATGCGCATGTGTTCGCCGCGGCGCAGCGCCACGACCGCACCCAGCATCGACAGCCACAGGAAGAAGATGGACGCGAGCTCGTCGGACCAGACCAGCGGCGCATGCAACACGTAGCGCGCGACCACGCCCGCAAACAGAATGACGATTTCCACCAGCACGATGGCCGCGGCAACGGCCTCGATCACCGCGCCCAGGCGCAGGTCGATGCGGCCGGCCAGGCGGCTGAGCGGATTGGCCGGCGGCGCTTGGGGGTCAAGAGCAGGGGCGTGGGACATGAACGTAACTTTCTTCGGGGCAGGGCGAGGCCTGCGCGCAGGCGCGGGCATGGCGTTCGGGAGCGGGTCAGCGGGCAGCGACGGGCCGCCCGCGCGGGTCAGGCGAGCTTGCCTACCATCTGTTCGAGCAGGCCCCAGGCTTCGTTGCCGAAGCGGCCTTTCCACTCGGCATAGAAGCCCGATTCGCGCAGCTTGGCGCGGAAGCTGTCGGCCGAAGGGCGGTTGATCTGCAGCCCCTTGGCCTGCAGGTCGGTGATCACCGAATCGTTGAGCTTCCTGATGTCTTCGCGCTGCTGCATGCCGGCGTCGTTGATGGCCGCGGCCACGATGGTCTTGAGGTCGGGCGGCAGGCGGTCCCAGGCGCGGCCGTTGGCGACAAACCAGTAGCCGTCCCAGATGTGGTTGGTCAGCGAGGCGAACTTCTGCACTTCGTAGAGCTTGGCGACCTGGATGATGGGCAGCGGGTTTTCCTGGGCGTCGACGATCTTTGTCTGCAGCGAGGAATAGACCTCGCTGAACTGCAGGCTTGCGGGCGCGGCGCCCAGGCCCTTGAACATCGAGATCGACAGCGGACTCACGGGCACGCGGATCTTCAGGCCGTCGAGGTCCCTGGCGCTGGCCACGGGTGCCTTGCTGCTGGTGGTCTGGCGAAAACCGTTGTCCCACATCTTGTCAAACGCGTACAGCCGCATCTTGCCTATGGCGGCGCGCACATGGGCGCCGAGCTTGCCGTCCATGGCCGACCAGACCTGGTTGTAGTCGGAAAACGCAAAGCCCGTGGCATTGATGGCCGCGACCGGCACCAGCGTGGCAATCACCAGGGCCGAAGGCGTGAAGAACTCTATGCCGCCCGAGCGCACCTGGGCCAGCATGTCGGTGTCGCCGCCAAGCTGGTTGTTCGGAAAGATCTTGATCTCGACCCGGCCCTTGGTTTCCTTGAGGATGCGATCGGCCGCCTCCTGGGCGCGGATGTTCAGCGGATGGGTCACTGGCAGGTTGTTGCCGTATTTGTACGAGAACTCCGCGGCGCGCGCGATCAGCGGAAAGCCGGCCATGCCGGTGGCGATGGACGCGGCGGGAACGGCGGACAGGCTGCGCAGAACGCTGCGGCGGGTGACTTCGGCCATGGTTGTCTCCAGATTTATTTTTGATGCGTTTTGATGCATCATTGGATGAAAGCCACGCAACGATAGGTGTTGAGCGGCGAGGCGTCAAATCATAAAAATGATGGGTTTTGATGTATGCGGGTTGACCCTGATGGATTGCAGAACTTGCCGCAGCGCGCGCGTGTGGCCGATATCGCGCGTGCCGCCAAGGTGTCGACCGCTACCGTGGACCGGGTACTGAACCGCCGTCCCGGCGTGCGCGATGCGACCGCGCAGAAAGTGCTCAAGGCCGCGGCCGAGCTCGACTACCTGCCCGAAACCGGGCTGTACGCGGCTCTCGCGGCCGCGCCCATGCGGCTGGGTTTTCTGCTGCCCGACGGCAACAACCGCTTCATCCGCATGCTGGGCGACACCGTGGGCTATTCGCAGGAGCATCTCGCGCCGTTCAACGTCAAATGCCGCAGCGAGCAGTTCGAGAGCTTCAACCCGCAGCAACTGGCCGCGCGCCTGCTGCGCCTGGGCGAGCGCTGCGACGGCATTGCGTTCATGGCGCTCGAGCACCCGGCCGTGCGCGAAGCCGTGGCACTGCTGGCGGAGCAGGGCGTGCCGACCATCACGCTGATTTCGGACCTTTCAGGCTCGCGCCGCGCGGCCTATGTGGGCCTGGACAACCGGGCCGCGGGCCGCACGGCGGGCTATCTGGTGGGACGTTTCATAGGCCCGGGCGCGCGCGCGGGCAAGGTGGCGCTGATTGCCGGCTCGCGCAGCTACAGCGCGCACGAGGAGCGCGAGGCCGGTTTTCTGCATGTGATCGAAGAGATGTTTCCCGCGCTGCAGGTGGTGGGCCTGCGCGAAGGCCATGACGATGCGCAGAAGAACTACACGCAGACCCGCACGCTGCTTGAGCAATACCCCGACCTGGCCGGCATCTACAACATTGGCGGCGCGTCCGACGGTGTGGCGCGCGCGCTCAAGGAAATGGGGCGCGAGCACAAGGTGGTGTTCATAGGCCATGGCCTCACGCCCGACACGCGCGCCATGCTGATTGACGGCAGCATGGACGCGGTGATCACCCAGAGCCCGCAGGCGGCGATGATGAGCTGCGTGCGCATCTTCACCAATCTGCGCGAGAAGCGCGATGCAATGCTGGGCGTGGATCCTGCGAAAACGCTGGTGATCTTTCGCGAAAACCTGCCTTAACTTCGTTAAAACACGCCATGCCTGTCAATCGGCATGGCACGCCGCAATCAACGTGGCGCGAGGCGGATGGCGCCGTCGAGGCGAATCACTTCGCCGTTGAGCATGTCGTTCTCGAAGATATGGCAGGCGAGCTTGGCGTAGTCGCCGGGCGTGCCCAGGCGGCTGGGGAAGGGCACGCCGGCGGCCAGCGCGTCCTGCACTTCCTGCGGCATGCCGAACAGCATGGGCGTGCCGAAGATGCCGGGGGCAATGGTCATGTTGCGTATGCCGTTGCGCGCCAGATCGCGCGCGATGGGCAGCGTCATGCCCACAATGCCGCCCTTGGACGCGGAATACGCGGCCTGGCCGATCTGGCCGTCATAGGCGGCGACGCTGGCCGTGGAAATCATCACGCCGCGCTCGCCCGTGGCTTCGGCTTCGTTCTTGGACATGGCTTCGGCGGCCAGGCGGATCATGTTGAAGCTGCCGATCAGGTTGACGGTGATGGTCTTGCTGAACACCGACAGCGCATGCGCGCCGTGTTTGCCCACGGTCTTCTCGGCCGGAGCGATGCCTGCGCAGTTGACCAGGCCCATGAGCTTGCCCAGCTTGGTGGCCTGATCGACGACAGCCTGGGCGTCGGCTTCGTTGCTCACATCGCAGTGCACGAACGCGCCGCCGATATCCTGGGCTACCGCTTGGCCCTTGTCATCCTGCATGTCGGCGATCACCACCTTGCCGCCCTTGGCCGCGAGCATGCGCGCCGTGCCTTCGCCCAGGCCCGATGCGCCGCCTGTCACGATGAATACCTTGCCTGCGATGTCCATGGTTTGTCTCCTTGATTGACGTTGACGTAAACGTCCATTATGGCGAGAAACCGCTGGCCGGCACTGTCGCTGGAGCTACGCAGGTGCCGCACACGCAAAAAAACCCGGCCAGAAGGCCGGGTTCGTTTGCTCGCGCTGCGCTATCAGTTGAAGCCCACGCGGTCCAGCATCTGCTGGACCTTGGTCATGTTGGCACCCACGGCGCTGATTGGAATGGTTTCGCTCTTGAACGGCTTGCCGTTGGTCATGGCCTTGAGCGCCGGGTTGTCGAGCTGCACGCCCTTGGCCGCGGGCCATTCGTTGTTGCCGTTGGCGAAGTAGTTCTGCGCCGCGGGGCTGGCCAGGTATTCCAGGAACTTGACCGCATTGGCCTGGTTCTTGGTGTGGCGGGCGATGGCGCCGCCGGCGATGTTCATGTGCGTGCCCCAGGATTGCTGGTTGGGGAACACCACGCCGACCTTGTTGGCCACGGCCACGTCCTCGGGCTTGTTCGAGCGGATCATGCGCGCCAGGTAGTAGCTGTTGCTCACGGCGATATCGCACTCGCCCGAAGCCACGGCCTTGATCTGGTCGGTGTCGCCGCCCTTGGGAGCGCGCGCCAGGTTGGCAACGACGCCCTTGAGCCAGGTTTCGGCCTGCTGCTCGCCCATGTGCTCGGTGATCGCACCGAACAGGCTCAGGTTGTAGGGATGCGAACCCGAACGGATGCACAGCTTGCCCTTGAACTTCGGGTCGGCCAGCGATTCGTAGGTCTGCACGTCCTGGGGCTTGACCTTGATCTTGTTGTAGACGATCACGCGGGCGCGGGTCGACAGGCCGAACCACGAAATGCCGCCGTCGGCCGCAGGTGCGCTGCGCAGATTTGTCGGAATCACGTCTTCCAGCACCTTGGAGCGGATCGGCAGGAACAGGCCGTCGACTTCGCCGCGGTACAGGCGTGCTGCGTCCACCAGCAGGATCACGTCGGCGGGCGAGGCCGTGCCTTCGGCCTTCAGGCGCGCCAGAATGCCGGCGTCGTCGGCATCGACGCGGTTGACCTTGATGCCCGTGGCCTTGGTGAAGCCGTCATAAAGCGCTTCGTCGGTGCTGTAGTGGCGCGCGGAGTACAGGTTGACCACGCCATCGGCATGGGCCGCGCCGGCTGCAGCCACGGCGCACGCGGCAATCAAGGTGTGAAGAATCTTGGACATGACAAATCAGTGTGAAATGGGATCGCTGGATAATACGCCAAACGCGAATTGTTCTTAATATTGTCCTTGCGCGCGGCCCGCTGCCTGCGCGCAGACGAAAAAAAGCCCGGCGCGAAGCCGGGCTTGAAAGGATCCAAGAAACGGGGGTTTCGAGAGGATCCAAGGAGACAACTGGTGGTTTTGGCTTTCACCAAAACAATGGAGTCATTATGCGGGTATTCCCTGGATTAGGGAATACCTCAGGCAAAAAAATTGCGCTCTATCAGCCTTGTTGCGTGCTGCTCTTGACAGCATCAACCACATTCTTCGACGCGTTCTGCAGGTTGGTCTGTGCCAGATCGGACGCCTGCTTGACAGCCTTCTGCACCGATTCGGCAGCGTTGTTGGCTGCCGAGAACGAGTTCTTCAGCATGGCAACCGCGGCTTCCGAGCCGGGAGGCGCGTTCTTGGTGGCGTTGTCGATCAGGTCACCCAGGTTCTTCTGGGCTTCGGCGGCGCGCGCTTCGACGGTCTGGGCGATGGCCGAGCCGGTGCCGTTGGCGATGTCGTACAGGCTGCGGCTGTAGGCGGCGGTCTTTTCAGCCAGAGGCTGGAACCACTGTGCCTGCAGGGCCAGCAGTTGCTGCGCATCCTTGACGCTCAGCAGTTGCTGGCTGTGGCTGGCGGCTTCCGACAGCGCGTTGCGCGAGGCGGTCACGTTCAGTTCGACCAGCTTTTCGACGCCGTCAAAGGCTTTCTGGGTCAGGCCGAACAGGGCTTCGAGGTGGGACTTCTGGGCGTTCAGAATGGCTTCGGGGGTCAGCGACATGTGATTTCTCCTTGGGTAGCGTTATGGAATGAACCAGGCTTGCGAGATATCTGCGCTGAGGGGCCCAAGGCCATGTTGCAGTGCAGCATAAGTGCGATTCTAGGCATTTCGCGCGGCGATGCAAGCCTTTTGTTGCATTGCAACAAATTTGTCGGGAATGCCCTGCGGACATGCTGCTGACATCTGGGCGAAGGCGACATGCGCACCCATTGATGTCTCGCGCATGACATTCGTGCGGCGCTTGCGGGGCCGGGCTGAATTAAGCTAGGCCCCAGCATTGCTTGACGAATGGGGAATCAATGGACAGGAATTCCGCCGCCGCCCGCCCGCAGCCGCAGGAGCGCGGCGCGTACCAGGCCTTCAAGACCATCACCACGCGCTGGTCCGACAACGACGTCTACGGCCATGTGAACAACGTCGTCTATTACAGCTGGTTCGATACCGCGGTGAATTCGCACCTGATAGAGCAGGGCGCGCTGGACATCGAACATGGCGAAACCATAGGCCTGGTGATAGAGACCCAGTGCAATTACTTTGCGCCGCTGGCGTTTCCGCAGACCGTGGAAGCCGGCATACGCGTGGCGCGCATCGGCAGCTCCAGCGTGCGCTATGAAGTGGGCCTGTTCGCCCAGGGCGAAGCGCTCACGGCCGCGGCCGGCCACTTCATCCATGTCTATGTGGACCGCGCAACGCGCCGGCCCTGTGCCTTGCCCGCGCGGCTGCGCGAAGTGCTCCAGGCCCTGACGGCGGCCTGAAACCGCCGCAAACCCGGGGAGGGATCGCCTACACTGTCGGCTGCCTGCCACTGCCAGCGGGGGAGCCGTTCCCTGTCTTGCCCATGATCATCACCAGTTTGCTCGACACCGACCTGTACAAGTTCACCATGATGCAGGTCGTGCTGCACCAGTTTCCGAGCGCGCAGGTCGAATACCGTTTCAAGTGCCGCAATCCGGGCGTGCAGCTGGCGCCGTATGTGAACGAGATCCGCGAGGAGATCCGCTGCCTTTGCGACCTGCAGTTCCGCGACGCCGAGCTCGCCTATCTCAGCGGCCTGCGCTTCATCAAGAGCGATTTCATCGATTTCCTGGGCCTGTTCCGTCTCAATGAAAAATACATTGAGGTGACTGCACTGCCCAATGGCGAGATCGACATCACGATACGCGGGCCCTGGCTGCACACCATCCTGTTCGAGATTCCGGTGCTGGCCATCGTCAACGAGGTGTACTTCCGCAACACGCAGAAGGTGCCCGATTTTCCCGAAGGCCGGCGCCGCCTCGAGGAAAAGATCATGCAGCTGCAGGCCCCGGGCCTGGAGCCGCTGAAGATCGCCGACTACGGCACGCGCCGGCGTTTCAGCCGTGCCTGGCACGAGGAAGTGCTGCGTGTGTTGTGCGCGCGCCTGGGCACGGGCGAGCGGCGCTCGGGTTCGAGCCGGCTCGAAGGCCAGTTCGCGGGCACGAGCAATGTGCTCTATGCGATGAAGCTGGGCGTGACGCCGCTGGGCACCATGGCGCATGAATACCTGCAGGCCTGCCAGGCGCTGGGTCCGCGGCTGCGCGACAGCCAGGTGTTCGGCTTCGAATCCTGGGCGCGCGAATACCGCGGCGATCTGGGCATTGCGCTGTCGGACGTCTACGGCATGAGTGCATTCCTGCGCGATTTCGATCTCTATTTCTGCAAGCTGTTCGACGGCGCGCGCCACGACAGCGGCGATCCGTTCACCTGGGGCGAGCGCCTGCTCGAGCACTACCGCATCAACCGCGTCGACCCGCTGACCAAGACGCTGATCTTCAGCGACGCGCTGACCATTCCGCGCACCATCGCGCTGTTCGAGCGCTTTCGCGGGCGCTGCGTGCTGGCGTTCGGCATAGGCACCAATCTGACCAACGATCTGGGCTACGAGCCTTTGCAGGTGGTGATCAAGATGACGCGCTGCGCGGGCCAGCCCGTAGCCAAGCTGTCGGATTCGCCGGGCAAGAGCATGTGCGATGACGAGAAGTACCTGGCCTACCTGCGCCAGGTCTTCGAGATCGCTCCGTCGAACTGAAACAGGATTGCTTTCCATGAAACTCAAGCGTGCTGCGGCTCTGGCTGCATTCCTGGCCCTGCCTGGCTGGGCGCTGGCCGCTGACATCGACGGCAGCGCGCTGTCGGGCTGGTGGGGCGTTCCCTTCGCCGGCCTGTTGCTGTCGATCGCGCTGATGCCGCTGATCGCGCCGTTCTTCTGGCACCACCATTTCGGCAAGCTCACCGCGGGCTGGGCGCTGGCCTTTTTGCTGCCGTTCGCGGCGCTGTTCGGCGTGGGCGCCGCGGGCGCCAGCCTGGTGCACGCGCTGCTGGCCGAATACCTGCCGTTCGTGATTTTGCTGCTGGCGCTGTTCACGGTCGCGGGCGGCATCTACATTCGCGGCAACCTGCGCGGCACGCCCGCGCTCAACGTCGCCATCCTGGCCACGGGCGCGGTGCTCGCCAGCTTCATGGGAACGACAGGCGCGTCGATGCTGCTGATACGGCCGCTGATACGCGCCAACGCCGGTCGCCGGCACACCGCGCATATCGTGGTGTTCTTCATCTTCATCGTCTCCAATGCCGGCGGCGCGCTCACGCCGCTGGGCGATCCGCCGCTGTTTCTGGGCTTTCTCAAGGGCGTCGATTTCTTCTGGCCGCTGCAGCATCTTTTCCCGCAGGCGCTGTTCCTGGTGGGCGCACTGCTGGCTTTGTTCTTTGCGCTCGACAGCTGGTACCTGCGCAGCCCCGGCGAATGCACCTTGCCCGCGGTCGCCGCGGGCGACAGCGCCGAACGTTTCGGTTTCGACGGCAAGGCGAATTTCGCGCTGCTGGGCGTGATCGTCGCGCTGGTGCTGCTCAGCGGATTCTGGAAGTCGGATGTGGTGTTCGACATCGCCGGCACGCCCGTGGGCCTGCCGGGCCTGGTGCGCGACCTGGGTCTGCTGGCCGTGGTCTGGGCCTCGCTGCGCATCACGCCCACGGATGTCCATCAGCGCAACCAGTTCGGCTGGGCGCCGATGGCCGAAGTGGCCAAGCTGTTTGCCGGCATCTTCCTGACCATCATTCCCGTGATTGCCATGCTCAAGGCCGGCACCGACGGCCCGTTCGGCGCCATCGTGCGCGCGGTCACGCGCCCCGACGGCGCGCCCGATCCGGCGATGTATTTCTGGGCCGCGGGCACGCTGTCGTCGTTTCTCGACAATGCGCCGACCTATCTGGTGTTCTTCAATACGGCGGGCGGCGACGCCCAGCTGCTGATGACCACGCTCGCGCCCACGCTGGCGGCGATTTCCGCGGGCGCGGTGTTCATGGGTGCGAACACTTACATAGGCAATGCGCCCAACCTGATGGTCAAGGCCATCGCCGAGGACCGCGGCGTGAAGATGCCCAGCTTCTTCGGCTACATGCTTTGGTCCTGCGGCATCCTGCTGCCGCTGTTCGCGCTCATGACCTGGATCTGGTTCTTGTGACGGGGCGCCGGCAGGGCAGATAATCTGCGCCCAGCCCCTCTTTTTTGAAGTATCCGCTTTGTCTCTTGAATCCCTTGTCGTGCTCGCAGCGCTCGCGCTGGTGGTGGTCTTGCAAATACTGGCCTTGCTGCGGCGCCAGGACAATGGCGCGGAGGATCTTGCCCATCTGCAGAGCCAGATGCAGGCGCTGGAGCGCGGCATGCAGGCGACGCAGCTGGCGATTGCGCGCAACGACGGCGCGCTCGAAAGCCTGGGCCAGCAGCTGCGCGCCCAGCAGGCCCAGGCACGCGACGATGCCGAGGCCATGCGCGATGTGCTCACGGATGCGCTCACCGCGTTCCGCCGCGAACTGACTGCGACCACGGCTGCGCTCACCGGCGAAAGCACGCGCTCACGCCAGCTGGTGGCCGACAGCGCAAATCTGTTCGAGCAGCGCATACAGCAGCGCTTCGAGGCGCTGGCCGAAGCCACGCGCGGCACGCTCGATTCGCTCAAGGGCGATGTGCAAAGCCAGCTCACGGCGATGTCAACCGCGCTCAAGGACCAGCTCGAAGGCAATGGCCACCAGATCCGCCACCAGTTCGGCGTGCTGCAGGACGCGGTGACGCAGCAGCTCGGCGGCCTGGTGCAGGGCAGCCAGAGCAGCGCCGAGCAGCTGCGCAGCGCGCTCAACGAGCGGCTCGCGGCCATCCAGGCCGACAACTCGGCCAAGCTCGAGGAAATGCGCCGTACCGTCGACGAGAAACTGCATGCGACGCTGGAGCAGCGCCTGGGCGAATCGTTCAAGCTGGTCAGCGACCGGCTCGAACAGGTGCACAAGGGCCTGGGCGAAATGCAGACGCTGGCCGGCAGCGTGGGTGATCTCAAGCGCGTGATGACCAATGTGAAGTCGCGCGGCACCTGGGGGGAAATGCAGCTGGGCGCGATCATAGAGAACGTGCTCACGCCCGCGCAGTACGCGCGCAACGTCAAGACCGTGCCGGGCAGCGACGAACTCGTCGAGTTCGCGATCCGCCTGCCGGGCCATGCCGACGACCAGCCGGTGTGGCTGCCCATCGATGCCAAGTACCCGGTCGAGCATTACCAGCGGCTGATGGATGCACAGGACGCGGCCGACAAGGCGCTGATGCAGAGCGCGGGACTGGCGTTCGAGGCGTCGATGAAGCTCGAAGCCAAGAAGATCTACACCAAGTACGTGTCGCCGCCGCATACCACCGATTTCGCCATCCTGTATCTGCCCACCGAAGGCCTGTTCGCCGAAGTCATGCGCCGCCCTGGACTGGTCGAAGCCATTCAGAACGACTGCCGCGTGATGATCACCGGGCCGGCCAATCTCGCGGCCATGCTCAACAGCCTGCAGATGGGCTTCAAGACGCTGGCGATAGAGCAGCGCTCATCGGAAGTCTGGGGCCTGCTGGGCGCGGTCAAGACCGAGTTCGCCAAGTTCGGCGAAGTGGTCGCGGCCACCAAGAAATCCATAGACGCCGCGGCGCGCAAGTTCGACGAAGTGGGCGTGCGCACGCGCGCCATCCAGCGCAGGCTGCGCGACGTGCAGGATCTGCCCTTGGGCGCCGCGGCCGTGGCGCCGACCATCGCGGTGCTGGGCCTGCCCGATGCCGACGATCTCGACGCCGACGGCGACGAGCCGGGTGGCGCGCAATGAACGCGGCGCTGTTCAAGGTCATAGGCTCCCAGGTTCTGGTGCACGCCACCATGGCCGGCGTGCGCCTGGCCGCGCCGCTGCTCGCGCTCAAGCAGGGTTACAGCGCGCCTGCGGTGGGCGTGCTGCTGGCGCTGTTCGCGCTGACCCAGGTGTTTCTCGCGCTGCCCGCGGGCCGCTTTGCCGATCGCCACGGGCTGCGCCGGCCGTTCTTCATCGGCATGCTGATGGCCAGCATAGGCTGCACCGCGGCGATGCTGTTTCCGGTCTTTCCCGTGCTGTGCTTCGCCGCGCTGTGCACCGGCGGCGGCTCGGGCATTGTCGTGATCACCGTGCAGCGCCATGTGGGCCGGGCCACGCATGATCCCTCGCAGCTGAAGAAAGTGTTCAGCTGGCTGGCGATAGGGCCGGCATTCGCCAACTTCGTCGGGCCGTTCTTCACGGGCCTGATGATCGACCATGCGACGTTCGGCGACAGCCCGATCTCCGGCTACCGCATGGCCTTTGGTCTGCTCGCGCTCAGCCCCATCGTCGCCTGGTTCTGGATACGCAGGACCGCCGAGACGCCGCGCACGCCCGCGCCCGCGCCGGTCAGCGGCCAGCGCGCCTGGGACCTGCTCAACGACCCGGCGTTTCGCACCGTGCTGATCGTCAACTGGGTGCAGTCGGCAAGCTGGGATGTGCATACTTTCGTGCTGCCGCTGCTGGGCCACGAGCGCGGCATGAGCGCCTCGGTCATAGGCACGCTGCTGGGCATGTTTGCCGTCGCCGCGGCCGCGATCCGGCTGCTGATGCCGCTGGTCGCCGACCGGCTGCGCGAAGGCGCGGTGATTGCCATCGCGATGGCGGCCACGGCCTGCATCTTCGTGGTCTATCCGTTCATGGAAAGCGCGCTGACCATGGGCATCTGCTCGGTGCTGCTGGGCTTTTCGCTGGGCTCGGTCCAGCCCATGGTGATGAGCATGCTGCACCAGATCACGCCCCAGCACCGCCAGGGCGAAGCGCTGGGATTGCGGCTGATGGTGATCAACGCCTCGAGCGTGGCCATGCCCATGCTGTTCGGCGCGGCCGGCGGCGTGATCGGCATATCTGCGCTGTTCTGGACCGTGGGCGCGGGCGTATGCTGCGGCGTGCGCGCGGCCTGGCGCATGGGAACGCCCGAGCATGTCGAGCCGGAGAAAAAGGTGGCGCAGTTGCCGCCGCCTTGAGTTATGCAAGCGAGGCGTGTCCTCGCCAGGCGTTATCAAAACACAGCAGTGGTTTTCTCTTGAGGACAGGTCGTTCATGGTTCGACAGGCTCACCACGAACGGTTTGTACCCGTTCGCCCTGAGCTTGTCGAAGGGCTTGCATTTTGAGGCTGCGCAGCTCATGGTCGCTACGCAGCGGCCCGCCTGATCGCCCTCAGGCCTTTTCGCCGATCTCGTAGTGCTTCTTGATCAGCGCCCAGGCTTCCGCCGGGTCGTCGGTGTAGTGGAACAGGCCCAGGTCCTTGCGCGAAATCGTGCCTTCCTCGATCAGCAGTTCGAAGTTGATCAGCTTCTTCCAGAACTCGCTGCCGAACAGGATCACGGGCACGGGCCGGCTCTTGCTGGTCTGCACCAGCGTCAGCACTTCGAACAACTCGTCGAGCGTGCCGAAGCCGCCGGGAAAAGCGACCAGGGCCTTGGCGCGCATCACGAAATGCATCTTGCGCAGCGCGAAGTAGTGGAACTTGAAGCTCAGGCCGGGCGTGATGAAGCGGTTGCCGTTCTGCTCGTGGGGCAGGGCGATGTTCAGGCCGATGTTGTCGACGCCGACATCGTGGGCGCCGCGGTTGGCGGCTTCCATGATGCCCGGGCCGCCGCCGGTGCAGATATAGATCCGCTCCTCGGGCGCCTGCTTGAGGCTGTCGGTGGCGACAATGCGCGCGAACTGGCGCGCCTGGTCGTAGCGCTGGGCGTTGCGCACGGCCTGCCGGGCCACGGCAATGCGTTCGGCGTCGCCGCTGGCCTGGGCCTGCTCCAGCTGGCTCGCGGCCTGTTCGGGATCGACGAAACGCGCGCTGCCGTAGACCACCACAGTGTGTTCAATGCCGCGCTCGCGCTGGGCGATATCGGGCTTGAGCAGTTCGAGCTGCATGCGAATGCCGCGGGTTTCGCGCCGGAACATGAATTCCGGATCGGCAAATGCCAGGCGGTGGGAGTTGGGCTGCAGGACTGCACCGTTGTGCGCCTGGTCGTGCAATTGGCCCCAGCCGTCGGCGAGGTCGGTTTCAGACAGGGGATGGGAGATTTCCATGTAGCCTCGAACAAAGTAAAAGCGCAGGTGGCGCCGGACACCAGGATCCAATCCGCAGCGGGCCGGCCCGCCGCTGAATCCACTATACGCTCACAAAGTCATAGCTTTGGGCTGACCGCTGCAATCAGCCGGCACGCGGCCAGAGCGCGTGCAGACTGGCCAGGCCGGCGGCCGTCATCGCCAGCGAGCCCAGCACATGCAGGCTGGTCCAGCCCAAGGCCGCGCCATAGCGCTGGTGCTGCAGCATGCCCACCACTTCGGCCGAAAACGTGGAGAACGTGGTGAGCGCGCCGAGAAAACCCGTGACCAGGGCCAGGCGCCAGGCCGGGTCCAGCTGCGGCAGCGCATCGAAGGCCGCGACGCATACGCCGATCAGATAGCCGCCCACGAGATTGGCGGCCAGCGTGCCCCAGGGGATGCCGTTGGGTACGCTGAGCCACAGGCCCAGGCGCCAGCGGGCCAGGGCGCCGACACAGGCGCCTGCGCAGATCGCTATAACAGGCAACATGGCGCGAATCGACCGGCAATCAATAACGGTTTTCGATGCTGTCGGCCGGATCGCTGGAGACCACGCGGCTCACGGCGGGCGGCACGTTCTGGCCCGTGCGACGGGCGCGGAACAGCGCGGCGCGCATCAGGAAAATCGTGGTGATCGGCACCGTCACCGAAATGAACACCGCGATCAGCAGCGCGTGCAGCGCCAGGCGCTGCTCCATGACGGAGAAGAACAGCACCGTGGCATGCATGATGCACCAGCAGCCCAGCGTGGCGATGATGGACGGCGAGTGCACGCGTTCGAAATAGCTCTTGAGCCGCACCAGCCCCAGCGAGCCCAGCAGGGTGATCAGCGCGCCGATGATCACCAGTGCGCCGACCACGGCCTGGGCCCACAGGGGAATCATGACTTCGTTCATTCGATGACCTCCCCGCGCAGCAGGAACTTGGCCATGGCCGTCGAGCTGATGCAGCCGAACAGCGCGATCAGCAGCGCGGCCTCGAAGTAATCGGTGCTGCTGTACATGATGCCCAGCACCAGCATGGCCAGCATGCCTATGGTGTACATGCAGTCGAGCGCGAGGACGCGGTCCTGGGCTGCCGGCCCCTTGAGCAGGCGGAACAGCGCGCAGGCCATGGCCGCGACCAGCAGAAACAGCGCCAGGGAAAGCGCCCAGACGAAATACGGGCTCATTCAAAAATCTCCATCAGAGGGCGCTCGTAGCGGGTCTTGATGTGGTCTATGACTGCCTGCGGGTCACCGACTTCGAGCGCGTGCAGCAGCAATACCGAGCGGTCGCGCGACAGCTCGGCCCAGGATGTTCCCGGCGTGATGCAGACGATCATCGCCAGCACGGCCAGCGCGTTCGGGTCGCGCAGTTCGAGCGGAATGTGCACGAAATCCGCGCCATGCTTGCGGTACGACGGAAACAGCAGAAAGCGCACCACCGTCAGATTGGACACCGAGGTGTCGTAGACCACGCTGAGGGCCAGCCGCAGGATGGTCAATGGATGGCGTATGCGCACCGGCAAGGGCCGCAGGCCGCGCAGCAGCACGGGAACCGCCAGTCCCAGGATGGTGCCCAGCAGGATATGGCCGGCACCCAGCGACTGGTTGAGCAGCAGCCAGAGAAGCAGCAGTGCCACCGAAAGCAGTGGCGCGGGCAGCAGGACTTTCATGGCTGCTCCTTGGAGAGAATGGGCGCGGGATTGGGCACGGGCGCCTGCGTCAGCACGCCGTGGATGTAGGTGCCTGGCGAATGCAGCGCATCGGCCGCGTTCTGCATGTAGCGCATCACGGGGCCGGCCTGCACGGTCATCGCGATGCAGCACAGCAGCAGCACCGCGATGGGCAGGCCTTCGGCCACGCGCAGCTGCGGCGTGTTGCGGTCATGACTGGCCCAGAAATGGCGCATGCCCACGCGTATCAGCGCGATCGAGCCGATCAGGCCCGTGCCTATCAGCAGCGTCAGCAGCGTCCAGCCCCAGATGCCGGGCTGGTAGCCCGCCGAGGTCCCTACGCCCAGCGGATTGAGCAGGGCATTGAGCATCGCGATCTTGCCGACGAAGCCCGACAGCGGCGGCAGGCCCGAGATCACCAGCGTGCAGACCATGAATGCCAGGCCCAGGAAAGCCGCGGCCGCGGGAATCACCCGGCCGATCAGCACTTCCTCGTCCTCGTCGAGGTTCAGGCCGGTGGTGGGCACGAGCTCGGCGTTGAGGAAAGGTGCTTCGTCGTCTTCATAGGGCGCGGTGCGCGCGCCCGCGTTGCGCCAGCGGTCTATCAGATCGGCGAGCAGGAACAGCGCAGCCACCGCGAACGTCGAACTGGGCAGGTAGTACAAAATGCCGGCCGTCAGCAGGTTCTGGCCGAAGCCCGCGGCCGCGAGCAGCGTGCCCGACGAAAGTATGGCGGCATAGCCCGCAAGATTCGTCAGCCGCTGCGAGCCCAGCATGCCGATCGCGCCGAAGGCCATGGTCAGCATGCCGCCGCACATCAGCCAGGCGCTGCCGAACAGCGCGGAGTCGCCGGCCTGGCTGCTGAACATCAGCGTCCACAGCCGCAGTACGGTATAGACCCCCAGCTTGGTCATCAGCGCGAACAGCGCGCCCACCGGCGCGGTCGCGGCGCTGTATGCGGGCACCAGCCAGAAGTTCAGCGGCCACATCGCGGCCTTGATCAGGAAAGCCATCGCCAGAATCGACGCGGCCGCGTGCAGCAGTCCGCGATCGGCAGCGTCGACATGCGGAATGGCGCTGGCCAGATCGGCCATGTTGAGCGTTCCCGTGATGCCGTAGAGCATGGACACGCCGATCAGCAGCAGCGACGAGGCGGCCAGGTTGATCGCGATGTAATGCAGGCCCGACTGGATGCGCGCGCGCCCCGATCCGTGCAGCAGCAGGCCGTAGGAGGCGGCCAGCGTGATCTCGAAGAACACGAACAGGTTGAACAGATCGGCGGTGAGGAATGCCCCCGCCAGCCCCATCAGCTGGAACTGGAACAGCGGGTGGAAGTGCACGCCCGCGCGGTGCCAGCGCGCCGCGGCAAAGACGATGGACGACAGCGCGACGACGCTGGTCACCACCAGCATCAGCGCCGACAGCCGGTCCAGCGCCAGTGATATGCCGAACGGCGCAGGCCAGTTGCCCGGCATGTACACGCCCATGGTCACGGGGGCGCCGGCCTGGTCGGTCCAGCCGAGCAGGGCGATGGCGATCACCAGGCCGATCAGGGTCGACAGGATGTTGAAGCCGAGCTTGAGGCGCTGCTGCTCCTCGCGCATCAGCAGCATCAGCGCCGCAGTGAGCATGGGCAGCGCAATGGGTGCCAGCATCAGGTGCGGCATGAGCAGGCTCGCGATGTCCGTCATGGCATCTCCTGCACGTCACGCGAATGCACTCCGTCCACATGGTCGTTGCCCGCGGTGCCGCGCGAAGCCAGCAGCACCACCAGGAACAGCGCGGTCGAGGCAAAGCCGATGACGATGGCCGTGAGCACCAGCGCCTGGGGCATGGGGTCGGCGTAATTCACCAGATCCTGGGCAATGCCGGGCTTGAGCACCGGCTCCTTGTCGATGGCCAGGCCCTGGCGGCCCATGCTGAAGATGAACAGATTGACGGCATAGGCCATCAGCGACAGGCCCATGATGACCTGATAGGTACGCGGGCGCAGCAGCAGCCACACGCCCGAGCCGGTGAGAACGCCAATCGCAATGGCAAGTACGAGTTCCATCAGTGGGCCCTCTCGTTCTCGTCGAGTTGGTCGTCATCGAGCAGGCGCGCATGGTAGCGGTGGCCGCGTACGGATTGGTGGGCAATGGCCGTCAGTATCAACATCGTGGAACCTACGACCAGCACGAACACGCCCAGGTCGAAGAAGGTGGCGCTGGCCAGGTGGATCTCGCCCACCAACGGCAATGTGAAGTGGAAACTGTGGCTGGTCATGAACGGGTAGCCGGCGACGATGGAGCCGAAACCGGTCATCAGCGCGAGCAGCAGGCCGACCGCGATCCAGCGGCGCGGGAACAGCGCGAAGTGGGCCTCCACCCACTGCGTGCCCGAGATGATGTATTGCAGCAGCAATGCCACCGAGAACACCAGGCCTGCAATGAAGCCGCCGCCGGGCTCGTTGTGGCCGCGCATGAACAGATAGATGGACACGAGCGTCGCGAACGGCAGCAGCAGCCGCACCAGCACCGCGGGCACCATCAGGTAGCCGACCGCGGTGTCGCTGGCGTGGCGCGGGTTCAGCAGGTCGGTCTGCAGATCGCCCGGAACAAAGCGCTGCTGCTCGGGCAGGTCCATGGTTTCGCGCGCCGGGCGGAAGCGCCGCAGCAGCGCGTACACGGTCAACGCGACCACGCCCAGCACCACGATCTCGCCGAAGGTGTCGAAACCGCGGAAGTCGACCAGCATCACGTTGACCACGTTGGTGCCGCCGCCGCCCGTGAGCGCGTTCTCCAGGAAGAAGGTCGAGGTGCTGTCGTGGAACGGTCGGCTCATCATCGCGAAGGCCAGCCAGGCCATGCCGCCGCCCGCGGCCAGGGCCAGGCCCAGGTCGCGCATGCGGCGCGCGCGCGCCCGGCCCTGGGTCGACAGCGCAGGAATGCGCAGGTTCTTGTCGCGCTTGGGCAGCCAGCGCAGGCCCAGCATGATCAGCACCGTGGTCACGACTTCCACCACCAGCTGCGTCAGCGCCAGATCGGGCGCGGAGAACCAGAGGAAGGTGATGCAGACGCACAGGCCGCTGACGCCCAGCATGATCAGCGCGGCCATCCGGTGGAATTTGGCTTTCCAGGCCGCGGCCAGCGCGCAGGTGCAGCCCAGCACCCACAGCAGCACGAAGGCCGGCGACAACGGCAGCGTGCCGCGGTTGCCCAGTTGCAGATCACGATCCCACAGCGAGAAAATGGCCGCGGCCAGCGCCAGACATACCAGCCACAGCATCTGCCACTGCAGGCGCATGGTGCTGAGCATGCGGCGGCCGCGGCGCGCGCCCGCCTGCAGCCAGGCGAGCAGGGTTTCAAAGAAGCGCCGGCCGTCGAAGTGGCGGGCAATGGGCGCGGCTTCGGCGTGGCCCGCGCGGCGCAGCCAGCGCAGCAGGCAATGGATGGCAATGCCGCCGAGCAGCGCCAGGATGCTCATGATGAAAGGCGCATTCACGCCATGCCACACGGCCAGGCTGAACACCGGCAGCGTGCCGCCGACGACAGGTGTGGCCGCGGCGCGCAGGAAGGCGTCCATCGTCAACGCCGGCAGAATGCCGACCACCAGGCAGGCGAGCACCAGCAGCGCGACCGGAAGAATCATCCAGCGCGGCGGCTCGTGCGGCGTCAGCGGCAGATCGGTGGCCGGCGGGCCGAAAAACACATCGGCGGTGAAGCGCAGCGAATAGGCCACGCTGAACATGCCGGCCAGCGTCGCCGCGACCGGCAGCCAGGAGCGCACCCAGGGAGCGGCGTCGAGGTAGACGGTCTCGGCAAAGAACATTTCCTTGGAGAGAAAGCCATTGAGCAGCGGCACGCCGGCCATGGCCGCGCTGGCCACCATGGCCAGTGTGGCGGTCACCGGCATCATGCTGCGCAGGCCCGAAAGGCGGCGGATGTCGCGCGTGCCGCTCTCATGGTCGACGATGCCCACGGCCATGAACAGCGAGGCCTTGAAGGTCGCGTGGTTCATGATGTGGAACACGGCCGCGACCGCGGCCAGCGGGCTGTTGAGGCCCAGCAGCAGCGTGATCAGGCCCAGATGCGAAATCGTCGAATAGGCAAGAAGCCCCTTGAGGTCGTTCTGGAACATCGCCAGATACCCGCCCAGCAGCAGCGTGCACAGGCCCGCGCCGCCGACCAGCCAGAACCAGGCCTCGGTGTCGCCCAGCACCGGCCACATGCGCGCCAGCAGGAACACGCCGGCCTTGACCATGGTTGCCGAGTGCAGATACGCCGACACCGGCGTGGGCGCGGCCATCGCATGCGGCAGCCAGAAGTGGAAGGGGAACTGCGCGCTCTTGCTGAGCGCGCCCAGCAGGATCAGCACCAGCGCCGTGAGATAGAGATGGTGGTCGCGGATCTGCTGGCCCGCGGCAAGGATATGGTCGAGGTCGTAGCTGCCGACGATATGCCCCAGCACCAGCATGCCGGCGAGCATGCACAGCCCGCCCGTGCCCGTGACCGTCATCGCCATGCGCGCGCCCTGGCGCGCATCCTTGCGGTGGTGCCAGTAACCGATCAGCAGGAAGGAGAACAGGCTGGTCAGCTCCCAGAAGAATGCCAGCTGGATGATGTTGCCCGAGAGCACCACGCCCATCATCGCGCCCATGAACGCCAGGAAGAACGAGAAGAAACGCGGCACCGGGTCGGCGGGCGACATGTAGTAGCGCGCATAGAGCACCACCAGCGAGCCTATGCCCAGCACCAGCATGGAGAACATCCAGGCGAAACCGTCCATGCGCACGATCAGATTCATTCCCAGCGCGGGAATCCACTCTATTTCCTGCCGCAGCACGCCGCCATCGGCGACTTCCGGGAACAGCATCGCCACCTGGATGGCGCAGCCCAGCGCTATCAGTCCAGCCAGCGTGGACTCGGTATTGCGGGCATTGGTCGGCAATACGGCAGCCAAAAGGCTGCCGAGGAAAGGCAGAATAATGAGGAAGATCAACGGCATGTGCGTTGCATTTTACGGGCAAGCAGCAGAATTTCGCTATGAAAATCTGAGCATGTTTTCAATTAGGGTTATGGCGCGGACATAAAAAAACCGCCTAGGCGGAAATGCTTCAAGTGGCGGTTTTGCAGCGGCTCAGCGCAGGGTTGGCGATGGGGCTTTGTCTGCCGCCATGGCTGGCGTGGCGGCAGGGGCATTGCGTCCGTGGGGCGTCTGCGCGCCCGGGAATGTCCTGCCGTTGACCGTGAGTCCCTCGGCGGAGAATCTGGCGGCCGAGGTGTTGCCCACGCCGTGCACCCGGTCTATCAGGTCGGCCCAATCGGCAAACGGCGCTTTCTTGCGCTGCGTGATGATGCGTTGGGAGAGCGCCGGGCCTATGCCCTTGATCGCATCGAGTTCGGCCTGCGTGGCCTGGTTGGCATCGACGCGTGCAAACGCACAGCTGGCGCAAAGCAAAGCCGAAATGGTCAGAAGTTTCTTCAGCATCGCGCTTCCCTTTGATCATGCGGATCGGCGCTGAACTGCGTTGATCGCAAGCCTTGATGCAGGCATCGTACGGCAGCGCCACGCCCGCGCTGAAGCCGGGTAAACCCGGATTCAACGCATTGTGGACATCAGATCACAGCTCTTCGACGCGACGCGCGGGATAGCTGTCCCAGCTCTGGCAACCCGGGCAATGCCAGAAATGTTGGCGTGCCTCGAAGCCGCAGGCGGCGCAGCGGTAGCGCGTCAGCGGCTTGCTTGCGTGCTCCAGCGCGCGTTGCACCGCGGGGTGGTGCTGCTCTTCGGCGAAAGCCTCGTCCGCGAGCCAGCGCGTCGCCGCGACCAGCGAAGGTTCCTTGCCCAAGTGGGCGACATAGCGCTGGCGCCCGGGCGCCTGGGTCTCTCCGCTGTCGGCATCGAGTGCGACCAGCGCCTGCAGCAGGTCCAGCGAAGGCGTGCGCTGGTATTGCGCCTCGAGCCAGGGGCGTATGGGCGCCTGCGGCAGCGTCTTGGCGATCTCGGGCAGCAGCGCCGCAGCCAGGGGCAGGGCGCTGGGGCTTTTCTCGGCCAGCGCCTGCAGCGTGTCCCAGGCCTGCGCGGCCTGGCCCAGGCGCAGTTGCAAGCGCGCCAGATCGATCTGCGGGCGCGCGGCCTGGGGCGCGATCAGCAGCGCCTGCTGATGCCTGGCCATCGCGGCTTCGAGCTGGCCGTTCGCGGCCAGGCCATCGGCCTCTTCGCACAGGTAATGCGCCAGGCGCACGCTGAAATCGCCTTGTTGCGCGGTCTGCATGCGCTGGGCAATCTCGCCTGCCTGTTTCCAGTCGCGCGAACGCTCGTAGATGGCCAGCAGCGCCAATCGGGCTTCGGCTTCGAAATGCGTGCCTTCGAGGCGGCGCAGCGCGTCTTCGGCGCGGTCCAGCAGTCCGGCCTTGAGAAAGTCGAGGGCCAGCGCATGCTGGGCGCGGTCGCGGTCGGGCCGGCTAAGATCGCCGCGCGACAGCAGGTGCTCGTGCACGCGCACCGCGCGGTTGTATTCGCCGCGGCGGCGGAACAGGTTGCCCAGCGCGAAGTGCAGCTCGGACGTGTCGGGATCGTTCTGCACGGCTTCGATGAAGGCATCGATGGCCTTGTCCTGCTGCTCGTTGAGCAGGAAGTTCAGGCCCTTGAAGTAGGCCTTGGGCGCGCTGCGGTTTTCCGCGCGCATTTGCCGCGCATCGAAGCGGGAAGCAACCCAGCCCAGAACGAAGGCCAGCGGCAGGCCCAGCAGAATCCAGTTGAGATCAAATTCCATGGAGATCGTGGGGCGGCAGGGGAGGTGCGGGTGCAGTGGACTCGGCGGCAACGGGCGCCGCTTCAGGCTGGGCGGCGCGCTGGGCCGCGCTGCGGTGCTTGAGCCAGCGCGGCACCATGCCCAGCACGCCTGCGACCAGGCCGGCGCCAAAGGCTGTGAGCACGATCAGTACCTGTGGCGCCGTCCATTGGGTGCCGAAGAAGAAGTGCACCGTGGCGTTTTGCTGGTTGTTCAGCGCAAAGGCGAAGAGAGTAAAAAAAATGGCCGCCTTGAGCAGCCACAGTATGTATTTCATGCGACCCCTTGTGTGACCGCCTGATTCTATAGGCCTTGATTCACCCGCGGAGCGTGTGGACCCAAGGCCGGGGGGCTTGGTGCAAGCCTTTTGCCGCCGGGTCGCGCGCGGATCCCGCGCAGGCAGGAGTTATTTCTTTTCGGCCAGCAACAGGGCCTGGGCACCGCCGAGTTCGGCCGTGCGCTGGTCCACGGCTTCGCGCAGGGCCTTGCCCGGCTTGAAATGGGGGACGCGTTTTTGCGGAATATGTACGGCTTCGCCGCTGCGGGGGTTGCGACCCATGCGTGCGAGGCGGTGGTTGACGGAAAAGCTGCCAAAGCCGCGGATTTCAATGCGTTGCCCGCGCACCAGGGCATCGCCCACCGCATCCAGAATGGTTTTGACTGCGAGCTCGGCGTCGCGTTGCGTCAATTGACCGAAACGTGCGGCCAGTTCTTCGACGAGATCAGAACGGGTCATCGAAAGCGAATCCAGTGTTTTAAGAAAAAAGCGGCGGGCGCCTAAAGCGCCCGCCGCATCCAACTCAAGCTAAGCGGGAGGGCTTACTTGTCGGAGTTGTCCAGCTTGGCGCGCAGCAGAGCGCCCAGGCTGGTCGTGCCGGCGCTTTCGCGCGACGATTGTGCCGACAGGGAAGCCATGGCTTCTTGCTGGTCGACCATGTCCTTTTGCTTGATGGACAGCTGGATGTTGCGGGTCTTGCGATCCACGTTCAGCACCACGGCAGTGACTTCGTCGCCTTCCTTGAGCACCGAGCGCGCATCTTCCACGCGGTCACGCGAGATTTCGGAAACGCGCAGGTAGCCCAGGATGTCTTCGCCGAGGTCGATTTCAGCGCCACGGGCGTCCACGGTCTTGACCTTGCCGGTCACGATCTGGCCCTTGTCGTTGACAGTAGCGAAGGTGGTGAAGGGATCGCTGTCCAGCTGCTTGATGCCCAGGCTGATACGTTCGCGTTCCACGTCCACAGCCAACACGATGGCTTCGACTTCTTGGCCCTTCTTGTAGTTACGAACCGCGGCTTCGCCGGTTTCGTTCCACGACAGGTCGGACAGGTGAACCAGGCCGTCGATGCCGGCAGCCAGGCCAACGAACACGCCGAAGTCGGTGATCGACTTGATCGGGCCCTTGACGCGGTCACCGCGCTTGGTGTTCTGCGCGAATTCTTGCCATGGGTTGGCCTTGCACTGCTTCATGCCCAGGGAGATGCGACGCTTGTCTTCGTCGATTTCCAGAACCATGACTTCGACTTCGTCGCCCAGCGACACCAGCTTCGAAGGAGCAATGTTCTTGTTGGTCCAGTCCATTTCGGAAACGTGCACCAGGCCTTCGATGCCGGGTTCCAGTTCCACGAACGCGCCGTAGTCGGCGATGTTGGTGACCTTGCCGAACAGACGCGTAGCCGAAGGATAACGGCGCGAAACGCCCATCCAAGGATCGTCGCCCATTTGCTTCAGGCCCAGGGACACGCGGTTCTTTTCGGTGTCGAACTTCAGGATCTTGGCGGTGATTTCCTGACCAGCCGTCACCACTTCCGAAGGGTGACGCACGCGGCGCCATGCCATG
>Ga0308165_1001799_pt1 | contig 28340 bp, 18 predicted proteins | sample PhyWR2_FD_201032 | JGI IMG/M metagenome (GOLD analysis project Ga0308165, IMG submission 201032) | Phyllosphere microbial communities from UC Gill Tract Community Farm, Albany, California, United States - DLSLW.R2 | ecosystem: Host-associated > Plants > Phyllosphere > Unclassified | place: USA... | reverse complement strand
ACGCCCTTGGGATCGCGCGCTGTGATGAGGCCGAAGTTGTTCATGAAGGACATGAGCTTCGGGATGTTCGCCTGCGCCTTCTTGTCCCAGACGGATGCTGTGTGGCAGCCCGATTGATAGGCGCCGTCCACGATCGGCGAGATGACGGTAGCCGCCATCGCCTCAAGCTCCTGCGCGGTCATCAGGCCGGTGGTGTCCTGCGAACCGACGATGTTCACCTTGACGCGCACGTCCGAACCGGCGTGCAGCACCTTGCCCGGCGTTACGCCGACGGCGTTGCGGTTGAAGATCTTCTCTACCGCAGTCAGGCCCTGGCCTTCGGCGGTGAGTTCCTTGTTGGGGGCGTAGACCGGGGTCGCCTCGACGCCGAGGGTCTCGGCGGCGAAGGTCTGGAGCTTCTTGCCGAAGACGATGGCATAGGAGCTGCCGGCCTTCATGAACTCCATCTTCTGGGGCGTGAAGGCAGCGGCGATATCGACCAGTTCGTTGCCGTTCTCGTCGCGCAGGGTCTTGCCCTTGACGTCGATCTTCAGGACGGTGCCGGTTTCGACCGAGAACGCCTGTTCGAGGACCGGATTGCCGTCATTGTTGATGATGGGCTTGCCGTCTTCGCCAACCTTCTTGACCCAGTTCTTCAGGTTGACGCCAATGCCGCCGGTCACGTCGACCGTGGTTGCGAAGATCGGCGAGATGCCGTTGGTGCCAGCGACGACGGGGGCGAAGTTGACGAAAGGCACGTAGGGGCTGGACCGCTTGCCGGTCCACAGCGCCACGTTGTTGACGCCGGACATGCGCGACGAGCCAACGCCCATCGTGCCCTTTTCGGCGATCAGCATCACGCGCTTGTCAGGGTGCTGGGCCTTCAGCGCCACGATCTGCTGCTGAGCTTCGGGCGTAATCATGCACTGGCCATGCAGTTCGCGGTCCGAGCGCGAGTGTGCCTGGTTGCCCGGCGAGAGCAGGTCGGTCGAGATATCGCCTTCGCCGGCGATGAAGGTGACGACCTTGATCTCGTCCTCGACCTCGGGGAGCTTGGTGAAGAATTCTGCCTTCGCGTAGCTTTCCAGCACGGCCTTGGCGACCGCATTGCCGCCCTTGAAGGCATCGCGCAGGCGGAACATGTCGGCGTCGTAAAGGAAGACCTGGGTCTGCAGTACTTCGCCCGCGCGCGCGGCGATCGCGGCGTCATCGCCAAGGGCGATGTCCAGCAGCACTTCGACCGAGGGGCCGCCCTTCATATGCGACAGCAGTTCGAGAGCGAAAGCGGGCGTGATTTCCGGGACGATGGTTTCGCCCAGGATGACCTGCTTCAGGAAGGCCGCCTTGACGACTGCGGCGCTGGTGGTGCCGGGCAGCGTGTTGTAGACGAGGAACTTGAGGGCATCGGCGCGGTGCGCGCTGCCGGCATCCGTGATGAGAGCGATGATTTCAGCGATCAGCTTGCCGTCGTCGATCGGCTTGGGAGCAAGCCCTTCAGCTTCGCGGGTTTTGATTTCGGCCAGGTAATCTTGATATACGCTCATCGTAATCCCAACATCATGAGGTGCACGGACCCGGATTCGGCGCTGCGTTCCGAAAACGTTGACCGGCGTGGAGACAGATGGCGTCCCGGTAAGCCAACCGGGCCTAGCTGGCAAGGCACCGAATGCCGACAAAAATGGCGTTTTGGATGCAACTTTGAGCAGTTGAGAATCGGTCGCAAGCGAGCGTGCCGAATCGGCATTATCGATAACGTCGATCCTTCTCGGTCAGGTTATTTGCGATTTGGACGATGACAGAGCTTCGGTTGGGTGCCCTCTCTCACGGCCACTGTCGGTTTGTGGGAGGTCGCCCAAGGTCATTTTCAGGCTGTTTTGCAGCGCAGCAACGACCTGCCGCCCGGAACTGTTGCTAATGACGAGTTTGCGAGTGCAAAGTGCACACTTGTGCTGCGATGCAGCATGGGCGAGAAAGCTGGTGCCTTTCAGGCATCCTCTCCCAAAACTTTTCAAAGCCGGCCCTTGTGGTCGGCTTTCCTTTTTGCAGGAGCAGGCGACCATTGCGTATGGACCGCCATTCCATCGATTCCCGGGCTTTCGGCTACACTCGGCGTACCCCGGCAGAGAATGCGGCGTCAGCGCAGTGCCTTGATTACCGGTCATCGGCCACCACCATCAGGAGTAGACTATGAAAACCGGCAAGATCCAGATCGTGATCGTCGGTGGCGGTGCGGCAGGCCTCGAACTGGCCGCCAAGCTGGGTAGGCGCTACGGGCGAAAGCACCACGACATCATCCTCGTCGATCGCACCCGGACCCATATCTGGAAGCCCCTGCTTCACGAAGTCGCGACCGGCTCACTCGACGCCAACATGGATGAAGTGGGCTATCGCAGCCACTGCCACCGCTGGGGCTATCGCTACTTCTACGGCACGCTGGCGTCGATCGACCGCACGGCGCGCCAGGTCAACCTTGCCCCGGTCAACGACGACAAGGGCAAGGAAGTGGTGGCCGCTCATACCATCCGCTACGACTATCTGGTCCTGGCCTATGGCTCGGTCACCAACGACTTCGGCACCCCCGGCGTCGCGGAAAACTGTACCTTCCTCGACAGTCACAAACAGGCAGACGCTTTCCGCGATCGCCTGCTGGACCAGTGCCTGCGCGTTTCGCGCGCAATGACAGCCAGCCCGTCCGACAATGCGCGGGTGCGGATCGCCATCGTGGGCGGCGGCGCCACCGGCGTGGAGCTGGCGGCGGAACTCTTCAACGCAGCCGAAGCGCTTGGCTATTACGGGCTTGAGGTGTTCGACGGCAGCCGCCTGGAAGTGACCCTGATCGAGGCTGGCCCGCGCATCCTGCCCGCCCTGCCCGAGCGGCTTGCCGCCGCCGCGCACCATGAACTGGAAGCGCTGGGCGTCCGCGTGCTCACCGACACGCAAGTGACTGCCTCGACTGCGCACGGCATGGATACCCGTCAGGGGGAGGTCATCACGGCAGACCTTCAGGTCTGGGCCGCCGGCGTCAAGGCCGTGTCCATCGCCGGCGGGCTCGATGGGCTGGAACTTGCCCGATCGGGACAGGTCGTCGTGCACCCGACCCTGCAATCGGTCACGGATGAACGCATCTTCGCCATGGGGGATTGCGCCTTCTGCATGCTGCCCGGGGCGGAACGCCCAGTGCCGCCGCGCGCACAGGCCGCCCACCAGATGGCCGACGTGGTGTTCGACAATCTCAAGCGCCTCATGACGGACAAGGCCCCTGCCCCGTTCGTTTACAAGGACCACGGATCGCTGGTGTCGCTTAGCCGCTTCTCCACTGTCGGCTCGCTGATGGGCAATCTGGTTGGCGGCAAGCTGGCGGTGGAAGGGCGGCTGGCCCGGTTCATCTACCTTTCGCTTTACCGGATGCATCTGATCGCCATCCACGGATGGATCAAGGGCGCGGCGCTGATCGCCGTGGGTCACGTCAACCGAATAGTTCGGCCGCGCCTGAAGCTGCATTGACCTCGCCTGCCGCGCCCCACGGCTCCATGGCATGAAAACTACGGATGAGTTCCTGGCGCGCGCTCGCGGTTCTGGGGTTGCGAAGCGCGCTGGGAGCCCAGACGAGGTAATAGGACATCAAGGGGTCTTCCATGGGCCCGGAAATGGCCCGCAGTCGCCCCTCCGCGATCTGGGATCGACAGAAATACTCAGGCATCACGGTCCAGCCATAGCCGCTCATGGCAAGCGTTCGCAGCGCATGAAGATTGTGAGCCATGAAAGCGACCGGCTTGGTCCCGACCGTGATCGCTTGCCTGCTCGCCCAGAAATCTACCAGCGATCGTTCGAACGTGTGAGCCAGCAGGGGCTGCGATTGTAGCGCCGTTTCAAGATCGGCCGCCTTTTCGATCTCCTCAACAACGGCGGGTGCTGCCACCGCAAGGACGCGTTGGCGCAACAGTTTTTCGCTGCGCAGGCGCTGGTCGTTCACTACGAAGCCCGAAATTCCGAGGTCGCACTGTCCATCGAGAAGCAACTGCTCAAGCTGCCCGGGACCGGCCGCATGAAGCCGCACTAACATTCCGCTGTCCAGCAGCGACAGGAGGTGCGGCGTCACGAATTCAGAAAGAAAGTCGCTTTGGCCGACGATCTGGATCGTCCCGGCCAATTCTTCCGAACGAACCCGCGCCGCTGCCAGAGCCATTTCAGCCGCATCGAGACGATCTCCAAGGTCCTTCGCCAGTTCATGCGCGGCTGCGGTTGGCACGACGCCCTGGTTGCGTCTTTCGAACAAGGACCTCCCGATCGTCCCCTCAAGCCCGGCGACATGCTGGGAGACGGCCGGCTGCGAAAGGTCGAGCGCGCGCGCTGCGGCACTGATCGAACCGTGGCGATACACTTCGATGAAGGTGCGCAAACGTTGCAAGGACATGTCGCTCCATAAATTATTTTATGGACATACGCCAATAGCATTGTGGGACCTTTGCATCGCGATGCGATAAAGGCCGGCGACCATGACGGTAACGTCTTAGGGGCCAGAACTCCATGCTTCCTAGCCGAATAACGCGACCTGTGGGCGTTGGCCCGATTATATTTTTTATGACCGCTGGGGTTCGCTTCGCCTTTGGCCTGCTGCCTCATCGTGGAGGTAGTTCGATGGATCAGGCAAGTGATCTCGCTTTCGAGGGAGCCGGGGAGATTTCCATCGGCATGACGCGCCGTGCCTTTGCAATCGGCACGGCGGTAAGCCTGATGCTCACTGCGTGCCACGGAGCCGCGCCGTCACAGGCGGACGGCGCTGCAGACGCTCTCGCGGTGCCCGAGGATCCGGTGTTCCTTTCGCTGTCGCAGGCGATCACCGGTCATCCCGATCTCGACCCCGTGATCGCTGCAAGGACCGCACAGGCGTTTCGTCAGCTCTTCCCGGAAGTCGCGGCGACGTTTGCGCCGCTCGCCGCGCTGGCCCGCCGGCACCCTGACCCTACCGCCCTGCTGGATGCTGCTACGCCGGCCCAGCGCGAGGGGGCGCTGGCTGTCGTCGCCGCCTGGTACACCGGCACTGTCGGCACCGGAGTGACCGCGCAGGCCATCGCCTATGCCGACGCGCTGATGAACCGCCCGGTCGCGGATGCCTTGTTCCCGCCAACCTATCAGCTTGGCGGCCCCGCCTGGTGGACCGCCGCCCCGCCGCCGGTCGATGCCCGCAGCCACGCGGCCACCCCGGATGACGCCCAGCAAACCGCAGGAAAGTCGCACGTATGAAGGAAGTTGATTTCAACGGCGGCGATGCTGCCGCAGACGTCGTCATCGTCGGTTCCGGCGTGGTCGGCGCGCTGATCGCGGATCAGCTCGCGGGTGAAGGCCATGCCGTGCTCGTGCTGGAGGCCGGGCCCCGCCTCAACCGCGCAGACGTGGTGGAAAACTGGCGCAACTTCAGCTTCGAACGGCGGGCGGGCAACGATTTCCAGGGGCCCTATCCGCAATCCCCCCATGCCACCGCGCCGCTATATTGGCCGGCCAACGACTACATCCATCTGACCGGACCCGACGCCAAAGGCTTCAAGCAGGGCTACATTCGGGCAGTCGGCGGGACGACCTGGCACTGGGCGGCGTCCTGCTGGCGCCACCTGCCTGTCGACCTGACCATGCAGTCCACTTACGGCGTGGGCCGCGACTGGCCGATCAGCTACGACGATCTCGAACCCTACTATTGCCGCGCCGAGGAGGCGATGGGGGTCTCCGGTCCTCACGACCCGGCCCGCCAGTCCCCGCCGGAGCGCAGCCGGCCCTATCCTTCCGACATGGTACCCTGGGGTCATGGCGACACCACGTTCGCCGAAGTGGTGAACCCGCACGGCTACAACCTGGTGCCGATCCCGCAGGGCCGCATGGTGAAGCCCTGGAACGACCGCCCGGCCTGCTGCGGTAACAACAACTGCCAGCCGATCTGCCCGATCGGGGCGATGTACAACGGCATCCACTCGGTGGAATCGGCAGAGCGCAAAGGCGCCAGGGTCCTGGCAGAATCCGTCGTCTACAAGATCGACACCGACGAGAACAACCGCATCACCGCCGTCCACTGGTACGATGCCGACAAGGTCAGCCACAAGGCGACGGGCAAGACCTTCGTCATCGCCTGCAACAGCGTGGAAACCCCGCGCCTGCTCCTGCTCGCCGCGAACGCGCAGAATCCGCGCGGGATCGCCAACAGTTCCGATCAGGTCGGGCGCAACATGATGGACCATAGCGGCTTTCACTGCACGTTCCTGGCTGATCGCCCGATCTGGCTGGGCCGGGGACCTGCCCAGTCCAGCTGCATGGTAGGCCCGCGCGACGGGGCTTTCCGGTCCGAATACTCCGCGAACAAGATCATCCTCAACAACATCAGCCAGATTCACGCCGCGACCAAAAAAGCGCTGTCGATGGGGCTGGTGGGAGAGGCGCTCGACACCGAGATTCGCCGCCGCGCCGCGCACGGCGTCGACCTGTCGATCAGCCTTGAGCCGCTGCCCAACCCCGCCAATCGGCTCACCCTGTCGAAGACCCGGCGCGACGGGCTGGGCCTGCCGTCCCCGGACATCGAGTACGAACTGGGCGACTATGCCCGCAAGGGATACGACAAGGCCTGCGAGCAGCTTGAGCACATCGGCAAGCTGTTCAACGCCGAAGAATTCCACATCACCACCGACCTCAACGCCAACAACCACATCATGGGCGGCGTCATCATGGGCGCCGACAAGCGCGATTCGGTGGTCGACGGCGATTGCCGGACTTACGATCACGCGAACCTGTGGTTGCCGGGGGGCGGGGCGATCCCCTCGGCCAGCGTCGTCAACTCCACCCTCACCATGGCGGCGCTGGGCATCAGGGCAGCCGATTCCATCTCGCGGGACCTCGCGGCATGAAGGCCCGGACCGTCCTCGCGGGCATGCTGCTCGCTTTGGCCCTGCCAGCCGCCGCGCAGGCGCAACCTGCCAATGCGCAAACGCCGCCTGCCGCGCAGCCGCGCTTCACCCCGCAGGACATCGAGCGCGGCCGCTATCTCGCGACCGCCGGTGACTGCGCCGCCTGCCACAACGCCCCGCAAGCCGAGGGCAAGGACGCCAACAAGAGCGGCGCTGAAACGGGCGAGATGGCCGGCGGCTATCCGATCGTTTCTCCTTTGGGGAGCATCTATTCCACCAACATCACCCCGTCGCGCAGTCACGGTATCGGCGCCTATTCCGAAGCGGAATTCAGCCGCGCCTTACGCGAAGGCGTGCGCCGAGACGGTGCCCGCCTCTACCCGGCAATGCCTTATACCTCCTATTCCGGGCTGACCGACGCGGACGTTCATGCGCTTTACGCCTATTTCATGAGCGCGGTCCGCCCGGTCGACCGCGCCGCGCCGGCCACCAACCTGCCGTTTCCCTTCAACATCCGCACTTCCATGCGCTTCTGGAACGCCCTGTTCCTGAAGGGCGAGCCGGCGCAGGCAGACCCGGGCCACGATGCACAGTGGAACCGGGGCAGGTATCTGGCGGAAACACTGGGCCACTGCTCCACCTGTCACAGCCCGCGCGGCTTTCTGATGGAGGAAAAGAGCAGCGCCGCCCTCAGCGGTGGCCCGCTCGGCGCATGGTACGCGCCCAACATCACTTCCGATAAGATGAGCGGCATCGGTGGCTGGTCGAAGCAGGAAATCGCCCAGTACCTTCAGACCGGACACGTCCCGGGCAAGGCGCAGGCCGCCGGTGACATGGCCGAGGCCGTGACTCACAGCTTTTCGCGCATGACCCGCTCCGACGTGGACGCCATCGCCGCCTATATTGCCGCCGTTCCTGCCGTCCATGACGCCGGCGATAAGCAGCCCGCCTACAGCTATGGCAAACCGGGCAAATTCGAAGCCGCCATTCGCGGCACGCAAGAGGCAAACGGCCGGCAGGAAGGAGCCCGCCTCTACAGCGGCCTGTGCGCTGCCTGCCACGGCCGTGACGGCGACGGTTCGCCGGACGGCGTAATCCCTTCGCTTTACCACAACAGTACCGTCGGCGCCTCCCGCTCCAACAATCTGGTGGCCGTGATCCTGCACGGTGTCGACCGGACGGTCGGCGACCAGCACGTCATGATGCCAGGCTTCGGTGAGCGCTCGTTCGTCCAGCCCCTGACCGACCACCAGATCGCCTCGCTCGCCACGTTCCTGCGCGGCACCTTCGGCCCCGGCGGCGACGTCACCGAAAAGCAGGTCGCCGTGGCCCGCGCGCAAAGCTCGCTCTCGATGATCCTGCTGATCGCCCGCACTGGTCTAGTCCTCGCTGCGCTTGTCCTGATCGGCATTGTCGGCTGGCGGCTTCGGCGTCCTAGAAAGCTACCTGCGGGGCAACACCTTTCATGAAGTACCCTGGACCGATCCTCGTACTGCTCATCGGCGGCATTCCTTTCGCCGCTGCCGCGCAGACCGTGAACGAGGCAGCAGACCAGCCGGCCACCACGGCGGCGGCTTCCCTGGAAGCGTCGCCCCCACCCGCTGCCGAGCCTCGGCAGACAGCGAGCGCCCAGCCGCTGGACAGCGTCAAGCAGCAGCCGCTGTTCGGCAACTGGGGCCTGCGCAAGCGGCTCGCCGCCGACGGCGTGACGCTGAACGCACGCTGGGTTGTCGAACCGGCAGTCAACACGCGCGGCTACCGGGGCAGCGGGCTCAACGTCGTCAGCCATCTCAACGTCGGCGCCGATCTCGATCTGGGCAAGCTGGGGATCGTAGACCACGGCACGGTGCGGGTGATCCTCACTGACCGCCTCGGCGACAGCACGAACAGCGCCCGTACCGGCGCCTACATCCAGAATCAGGCATTCTACGGCCAAGGCAAGGACGTGCGCTTCAACGAACTGAGCTATGAACAGACGTTCCTGGACAGCCGGCTCAGCGTGAAGGCTGGTTTCTATTCGATGGGCAACGATTTCGGCAAGCTGCCCTACACCTGCAACTTCACTAACAACGGCAATTGCGGACACCCGCTGGGCCCTGTCTACAGCAGCGGCTGGCGCGACGACCCCACCGGACAATGGGGCGGCCGGATAAAGTGGACCGACCGCAGCGGCTGGTACGTCCAGGCCGGCGCCTACGACGTCGCCACGGACCGTAACCAGGTTGGCCACGGCTTCGATTTCGGCTTCAGCGGCACAAAGGGCGCGTTTTTCCCGGTAGAGGCAGGCTACGTCCATGGCCGCACACCTTCCGACTATGCCGGGACTTACAAGATCACGGCCTATTACGAGACCTCGCGCGCCGCGCTTCAGGACGACGCCGCCCGTACCAGGAAAGGGCGCAGCGGCGCCATCATCCAGGCTGCACAGCAGATCTGGAAGCCCACGCCCGATACGGTGCGCGGCATTTCCGTGTTCGGCGTGGCGACCATCGCCGACAAGGACACTGGCCTAATCCCTGCCTACTACGAACTGGGATCAAGCTGGCGCGGTCCGCTGGCAAGCCGGCCGGACGACATCCTGAGCCTGAGCTGGACCAAGGCCAAGATCAACTCGCGCCTGGCACGGGTCGAGGAAATGGCCGGAGATGAAGTCCAGACCAGCGAGGAGCTTTGGGAGCTGAACTACGGCGCACAAGTGGCGCCGTGGCTGCTGGTCCGCCCCGGCATTCAGTACGTCGTGCGCCCCGGCGGCTATGACAGCAGGCCGGATGCGGTAGTATTCGTCTGGCACTTCCAGGCGACCCTGTGACGATCCGAGAGCGGCATTCCGATATATTGCATCGGGATGCAACCTGGCGACTGTAGCCATGTTAAGAATGTTGGTAACGCGGCTGGAAACTGGCCAAAGCTGGCCGAAACCATTCGCCGCTACCGCCCGATCAATACGAAGCAACGAGAGACATTTTTTCATGGACTATCGCCTGCTCGGCCGTTCCGGCCTCAAGATTTCCACGCTGACACTCGGCACCATGACCTTCGGCGGTCAGGGCGCCTTCGCCAAGACCGGCAATACCGACGTCGCAGGCGCACAGCGGCAGATCGACATGTGCATCGAGGCCGGCGTAAACAGCATCGACACCGCTGACATCTACTCGGCCGGCCTGTCCGAGGAGATCGTCGGTGAGGCGCTGGCCGGCGGCCGCCGCGAAAAGATGATCCTGGCGACTAAGGTGCGCTTCCCCACCGGCACCAAGGGGCCCAACGAATGCGGACTTTCACGCCACCACATCGTGCGCGCCTGCGAGGCCAGCCTGAAACGCCTGCGCACCGATCATATCGACTTGTACTGGTGCCATGAGTGGGACGGCCTGACGCCGCTGGAGGAAACCCTCGCGGCACTTGACGACCTGACCCGCGCCGGCAAGATCGGCTACGTCGGGGTTTCCAATTTCTCAGGCTGGCACGTCATGAAGATGATCGCCGCCGCCGAGCGCGAAGGTCTGATCCGTCCCGTCGGCCAGCAGATTCACTATACCCTTCAGGCGCGCGAAGCCGAATACGAATTGCTGCCGATCGGTATCGATCAGGGCATCGGCAGCGTCATCTGGTCCCCGTTGGCCGGCGGGCTGCTTTCAGGCAAATACCGGCGCGGCAAGCCTGAACCCGAAGGCACCCGCAAGGCCGCGAACTGGGACGAACCGCCGGTACGCGACATCGATGCGCTCTACGATATCGTCGAAACGCTGGTGGGAATTTCCGAAACACGCGGCGATGCTACCCCGGCACAGATCGCCCTCGCCTGGCTGCTCACCCGCCCCTCCGTGTCCAGCCTGGTGATCGGCGCGCGCACCGAGGCGCAGCTCGAAGACAATCTCAAGGCCGCAGCGCTGACGCTGTCCACCGACGAGATTGCCCAACTCGAAGCGGTGAGCCGCCCGCCGCTGCTTTATCCCTACTGGCACCAGAAAAGCACCGCGTCCGACCGCCTCTCCGCCGCCGACCTCGCCCTGATCGCACCGCATCTGGAGTGATGGCGATGCAGGGGGGGGACTTGCGCAAACCATCTTTCCTGGCGGCGCGGGAGACGATACGGCCGTCCAGTGAAGTGCGGGCTGGAAACGAGAACATCGGATGTCTGATCGACCAATAACGTCGCACGACGTGGCAAGGCTGGCGGGCGTGTCCCAGTCCGCCGTCTCTCGCGCCTTCACGCCCGGCGCAAGCATTTCTCCTGCCCTGCGCGCCAAAGTGAAAGCTGCAGCAACGCGCCTGGGCTACCAGCCAAACCTGCTACCGCGCATGATGGTGCAGGGCCGCTCGGGCATCATCGCCCTGGTCATCGGCGGCGCCTACAACCCGTTTCATGCCGCGACGCTCGAAGCGTTTTCACGCGCGCTCCAGGACGCCGGCAAGCGGATCATGCTGGTGCAGGGCGAAAGCGACCGCGCCCTTGATGAAGTGGTCGGTGAACTCGTCGGTTACCGTGTGGACGGCGTCGTCAGCGCCCTGTCGATCCTGTCGCAGGATGCCGCAGACGCGATTTCGGCACATCGCATCCCGGTAGTCACGCTCAACTCAGGCATCATGACCGACTACATCCACGTCGTCGAGATCGATAACGCCGCCGCAGGCCGGGCCGCTGCCGACATGATGATCGCGCGCGGGGCGCGGCGCCTCGCCTACGTCGGTGCCGACAGCATCGCATCCCGGGCGCGCCAGCAGGGATACCGCGCCGCCATCGAGGCCGCAGGACTGCCCGCCCCGCTCTGTCTGTCCGGCGATCTCGACCACGGCGGCGGTCTGCTTGCGGGACGGGAGATGCTGGCGGCATCGCCGCGACCCGACGGCATCTTCTGCGTCAACGACCTGACGGCGATCGGGGTGATCGACGCCTTACGCCTCGAAGGCGGGTTGCTCATTCCTGCCGATGCTCAGGTCGTGGGTTTCGATAACATCCCGGCCGCGCGTTGGCCCGCCTATGGCCTGACCACCATCGACCAGAACGTGGAAATCATGGCGAAACGCGCGGTCGAACTGCTGGAGGAACCAGTCAAGGAGGCGCGCAGACCCACCGTCGTGGATTTCACTTTCATCGAAAGATGTACCACCCGCCCCTCAGCATGAAACTCTCCCGAAAAACCACTCTCGAACGGCCTGTCACGAGGTTGCGTAAACGTGCTCAAGGACCATTGCTGCCGCGCCGCGCGCATAGGCGCTCTTGTCCGAGAACTTGAAGTGAAGTTTGGTCCGCCGCCGCAGGGCAGGGAACGTGTTCTGCTCCAAAGCGGCGAAGAAGGTGCCGCGCAGCCTGTCCATCATCGCCACCGGTGGGCCCAAGATGATGACAGCTTCCGGATCCTGCATCGTGATGTGATTGGCCACTGCGATGCCCAGATAGTGGCTGGCTTGTTCGAGTACGGGCCAGATGTCGATTTCGGCGGCCGCATGTTCGCGCAGCAACTCGTCAAAGCAGGCATTCATACCGTCGTAGGACGGCGGCACGCGGCCCAGCCGCTCGCACGATTGCTCGATGATCGCCTGAACCGAACAATAGGCCTGCAGGCAGCCACGGGCGCCGCAGAAGCAGGTGCGTCCGGTGTCAGGCACGATCTTGGTATGCCCGAACTCGGAAGCGATACCATGCGCGCCGCTGATCAATTGTCCTCCCCTGTAGAGCGCTGCACCGATAGCAAGATCGACATTGATGAGCGTGAAGTCACCGGCATGGGCCCCTGCCCCGTACCAATGCTCTGCGCGTGCCAGCAGGTTGATGTTGTTGTCGATCAGAGTGGGGATACCCAAGGCGCGTGAAACGATGCCTCCGAAATCGCATGGCCCGGGCTCGTAGGTAACGATCTGTTCGACACTACCGGTCCGGCTGTCGACGATGCCGGGCAATCCCACTCCGATACGAAAGATGTCTTCGCGCCGGACCTGCCAACCGGAGATCGCATTCTCAAGCACCGCAGCGAATTGCCCGGCAAGATCTTCGATCCGCGTTGCCGTCTGGAGCTTTGCTGTCGAAACGCCCAGACTTTCGCCTCTCAGGTTGACGATTTCCGTCAAGGCATGGCCATCACCCGTTGCGGTGGTGCCAATTACGTACTTGCCGCTGGGATTGATCCGCAAATTGACGCGGGGGCGACCGCGTGAACTGGATGCGACTTTCTCCTCGATCACGATGCCGCGATTGACGAGATCGGCGGTGATGGCGGTGATCGTCCCCCCCGTCAGCCCCGTCAGTGCGACAAGGTCCGTGCGGGCGACTGGCTCGCTCGCCCGCAACTTCTTGAGCAGGAGCAGACGGTTATATTCCTGATCCGAAAGACGCATGCACTTTCCATCGGCCAATTAAACCGCCCCGGCAATACCGATCTGGATCTATTTATTTTAGCCTCTAAAATTTTAACGAGACAAGCGCATCCGAATCTGCCACCCCTAGGGCCCCAGCGCTTTCGACTGTCGCCAGAACGACAGCGGTTGCTGGGGAATGGAAAGGCAACCCGGAAACAATCCGCAGGTGCCATGCAGGGGAGAGAGCATGAAAAGGACCTTCGGATCCATCCGTCAGTGCGCGCTGATCGGCGTCTCGATGATCGCACTCGCACCAATAGCCGCACTCGCACAGGTCGCGCCTCAGGCTGGCCCGGATCAGGCTGGTGACGTGCCGCTGAGCGAGAAGGAAATTCAGGAGATCATCGTAACGGGCACGTTGCTGCGCGGCGTCGCGCCGGCCGGCTCGCAAACGGTCTCTCTCGATGCGCAGGCGATTACGTCCGTGGGCGCCAACTCCACCGCACAGCTCCTCGCCAGCGTTCCCCAGACCGCCTCGTACAATTCCGCGCCCATCGTATCGGCCATCAGTTCGAGCCAGATCACCATCAACCGACCGAACCTGCGCAACCTGCCGGGGACGTCGGGCGGGGGATCATCGACCCTGATCCTGGTCGATGGCCATCGCCTGCCCGGCATGGGCGTCCGCCAGACCGTTCCTGACCCTGATGCGATCGCCCCCGGCGCCATCGAGCGGGTCGAGATCGTGCTGGACGGCGGCTCCTCGATTTACGGCGCCGATGCTGTCGGCGGCGTCATCAACTTCATCACGCGCAAGCGCTTCGACGGCATCGAGGCGAAGGCCCGCTCTGGCTTTGCGGACGATTATCAGTCCCTCAACGCCGATGTCACCGTCGGCAAGACCTGGGACACGGCCTCGGTCTATGTCAGCTATGACTACGCCTGGCACGACTCGCTTTATGGCCGCGACCGCGATTACGTGCGCCGCCTCGACTACGCGAACGGGCTTCCCTTCGACCTCACCTGCGGCGCAGGCAATGTCTCTATCGGAGCAGCGGTCTACTCCCTGCCCGGCCTGACGCGTGGGACCGGCAACCGCTGCGATGTCAGCGATGCCCGCACATTCTATCCCAGCGAAGAGCGGCATTCGGTTTTCGCGGGGCTTTCGCTAGACTCCGGCGGTCCGATCACGTTCGACGTGCGCGCGTTCTACATGAACCGCGTCAACAAGGGTGACGGCGGACCGATCACCGCCACCGCCACGATCGCGCCGATCAACCCCTTCGTCCCCGGCACGGTGTTCAATCCCTATTACCGCAATACCGGAGACGCCAACAGCTTCCAGGCCCAGTCGGTCTCGATGGACTTTTCCTCGGTCCTCGGCGCGCGCACCAGCCAGCGTACAGCGCTTGAGACCTGGGGTATCACGCCGTCCATGTCGGCGGATCTTGGCAGCGGCTGGCAGCTGCGCTGGCTGGGGAACTACGGGCGGGGCCGTTCCGAGGTGATGAACCAGAAGATCGATGACGGTACGCTCTCCACATTGGTGCTGACCGGCAACTTCGATCCATACAACCTGTCGAACCCCGCCAATTCCGCAGTCCTGCCGCTCATCTCCAATTTTCTCGACTATGGCCTGGGCAAGAACGAGATGATCAACACCCGCGTGGTCGTCGACGGCAGTCTGGCCCATCTCCCCGGCGGCGACGTCAAGATCGCGGTCGGCGGCGAATACAGCTACGAAAAGTACGAGTCCCGGATCGACGGCACCGTCAGCGCAAGCGCGGTTGCCGATCTTCCGTTGACCAGGTCCAGCAGGCGCATTGCCGCCGTCTTCGGCGAGGTTCAGGTCCCGGTCTTCGGGGACGGCAACCGCAGCGCAGGAATGTACTCGCTGAGCCTTTCAGCATCGGGACGCTACGACCATTACACCGACTTCGGCGGGACCTTCAATCCCAAGTTCGGGCTGACTTACGAGCCGCTCGAAGGCGTGAAGCTGCGCGGCAGCTGGGGCAAATCGTTCCAGGCCCCCAGCCTGGCGGACGGCGCCGACGCAGCACCAGCGACGATCTTCGCCTTCCCCTTCATCCTTTTCGCCAACCCTGCGGTGGCGCCCCTGCCAGGCCAGGCCCAGATCTTCCTGGGCGGCGGCGGCAACAACCTCAAGCCGCAGAAGGCCAAGACCTGGTCGGCCGGTTTCGAGATCGCCCCGCCCTCGCTGCCGGGGTTCGTCGCCTCGCTCAATTACTACAATATCCGGTTCAAGGACCTGATCGACATTCCCCCGGTGTTCAACCCCTCGGTCTTCTACACCCTGTTCACCGGCAACTACGTCATGAACCCAACCATCGCGCAAGTGAACACGCTGGCATCGCAAGTGCCCGACGGGCTCGCGGCGGTTTCCCCCTACACCGTCACGCCAGGACAGGTCTATTCGATCGCGGATGGCCGCCGCACCAACCTTGCCGCAGTCAATACCGATGGCCTGGACTTCGCGCTGGCCTACGACCAGTCCACCGGCTTCGGCTCGGTCTACGTGCAGGTGAACGGCAACTACGTCCTCAACCGCAAGGAGCAATCCGTTGCGGGCGCGGCCTTCGTCGATACGGTCAAGGCGCAGACCCGCTTCATCGTTTCGAGCACGCTGGGAACCAACATCGGCAACTTGCGGGCCCAGGCCACCTGGCGCCACCTTGGCGGATGGAACGTCGCCCCGCTCGCATCGAACCTGAACCAGTCGGGGATCAAGGCCTACGACACCATCAACCTGTTCGCGCAGTACGACTTCAAGGGCAGCGGCGTGATGGAAAACCTCGCACTGACTTTCAATGTCGACAACCTGTTCGACAAGGACCCGCCGCCATACAACGGCTCGCTGAACTCGCTGGACGGCTATGCGGTGACCAGCATCGGGCGTGTGTTCCAGTTCGGCATCAGCAAGAAATTCTGACTTACGCAAAGTGCGTCGCAGCCTGATCCGACAGGCACCGACGACCCACTGCACTATCCTGAAAATACGGAGCTTTTCATGAAACGCGCCTGCGACAAGACCGAAACCAACGACAGAACCGCCACATACCTGAAGCTCGCGTTCGTCTCCGCCGCGATCCTCGGATCCGCCGCCGCACAAGGATCGCCGGGCGATGCAGTGACCAAGCCAACCGCGACTTCCGCCAACGCTTCCGCTCCCGCTCCCGACCCTCTGTTCGCGCAGCCTTACATCGACGTGGACGAATGGCGCGACGCGCCTGTTCGCCATCGCTACGTCCACGGCGGGTTCAAAGGCACCGACACGCGCTTCTCGTTCTATCTGCCGCCCAAGGAGACGTACCAGGGCCGGTTCTTCCAGCACTTCACGCCCGCTCCAGACAACGAGAACCTGGCCCAACAACCGACATCGCCCGCCAATGACAAGATCGCCTTCTCGATCGGCAGCGGCGGATACTTTGTAGAGACCAATGGCGGCGGTCCGGCAGTGGCCGGCTTCGGGTCCAAGGACCCGACTATCGGCGCCTACCGCGCCAATGCCGCAGCGGCCCAGTATTCTCGCGTGGTCGCCTTGCAGATGTACGGCGGCAAACGGCCATACGGCTATGCTTATGGCGGCAGCGGCGGTGCCTACCGCACCGTCGGCTCGATGGAGAACACGCGCGGCGTTTGGGACGGTGCGGTCCCGCATGTCCTGGGCTCGAGCATGGCGATCCCCAACAGTTTCACCATACGCATGCATGCCATGCGCCTGCTGGCCGACAAGTTCCCCCAGATCGTCGATGCCATGGAGCCGGGCGGCAGCGGCGATCCCTATGCCGGACTGAACACCGAACAGGCCGCAGCGCTCCACGAAGTGACGCGCATGGGATTTCCTCTGCAATCGTGGTTCGGATGGAAGACGATGGGCATTCACGGCTTCGCGGCACTCTACGGCGGCGTGGTCATGGCCGACCCGGGCTACTTCACCGACTTCTGGACCAAACCGGGATACTATGGCTTTGACCACCCCGAAAGCTTCGTGGGCTACCGGATGCAGCACAAGGCGACGATCGCCGCGCTGGTGACCGGCGCAGACGCCCAGCGCCAGAAGCTCGAAACGAGCGTCACCAATGGCAAGACCAAGGGCAACGTCGACGACAGCTTCGCGGCCATGCAAGGCAAGGAGGCGCAATATGTCGTTGCAGTCCGCCTCTCGTCGACACCTCCGGCCATCCAGTTCCTTGGCGGCGACCTTATCGTCCTGTCCGGCGCGGCCAAGGGGGCGCGGCTGACCCTGAGCCGGATCGAGGGCGACACCGCCGTGTTCGGCATCGTCGATCCCACGGTGGCCGCGAAGCTGGCCAACGGCGACGAGGTTCAGGTCGACAACAGCAACTTCCTGGCCGCGCAGACCTACCATCGCCACCAGGTGCCGGGACCTGAATTCAAGGTCTGGGACCAGTTCCGCGGGCCGGACGGCAAGCCGATCTATCCGCAGCGCCCGATGCTGCTGGGCCCGCTCTTCACCAAGGCCACGGCAGGCTCGGTTCCGGAAGGCAACTTCGAGGGCAAGATGATCCTCGTCGAATCCCTGTGGGACCGCGAGGCCTATCCCTGGTCGGCCGACTGGTACCGGGCGCGGGTCGAAAAGCACTTCGGCGCGAAAGCCGACGATCATTTCCGCCTCTGGTTCACCGACCACGCCCTGCACGGTGACAGCGATACGCAGGAGGATGCGATCCATACCGTCAGCTATGTGCCCGTCCTCAACCAGGCACTGCGCGACGTGGCGCTCTGGGCCGAAAAGGGCATCGCCCCGCCCGCCTCGACGAGCTACCGATACGATGACGGCCAGATCATCGTACCGCCAACCGCTGCGGCACGCCGCGGCATCCAGCCGGTGGTCTCGCTCAAGGCCAATGGCGGCGAGCGTGCGGATATCAGCGCCGGCCAGACCGTGACGTTCAAAGGCACGATCGAAGTACCACCGGGCGCCGGCACCATCATTGCGGCGGAATGGGATTTCGAAGGCGCGGGCACCTTCACCGGCCAGTCCGAAGTCAAGCCGACCGCCAGGACTGCCACCGTCACCATCACGCACAGGTTCGACACGCCGGGTACTTACTTCCCTGCGCTGCGCGGCATCTCCCAACGCGATGGCGACAGGAAGACCGCATTCGGCCGTATCCAGAATCTCGGAAGGGTTCGCGTGACCGTCAAATGACGCGATCGGGGAAGCTCGGTAAAACTAATGGCAATCGCCTTGCGAACCATATATGTACGGATCGTACATTAAAATCTACCGAGCAGAGCGGCTTCTGCCAATAAGAAACGTGAGCTTTGAGAGGATAAAAGGATGCGCGCATATTTGGTCATCGCGGTTGTCTCCGCAGGTCTGTCCGCCGGTGCAGGGGCGCAGGCGGCTGCACCGCCAACGGCTGCAACCGCGCCGAATACCATTGCGGCCGCGCCGCGATACACAGCCGAGGATACCGATATCGGCACGCTTCTGGACGACCCGGAAGCCAAGGCAATTCTTGCGAAACATCTCCCCGATATCGTCAACAGCGACCAGATCGACATGGCGCGAAGCATGACTCTCAAGGTCATCCAGCAGTATTCGGCCGACCAGATCACTGATGCGAAGCTGGCGGCGATCGATGCCGATCTCGCCAAGCTATCGCCCAAGAAGTGAACGGCAGATCCGCGCAGTTGCCAAGGCAGCCGCACGAATTCCGGGCCCGCTGCCGATCGCTCTCCCATCTTCGCGCCGAACACTGACAAGGATTACATCAGCAATGGATGCTCCGCTATATCCACCCGCGCGCGCGTTCGTGATGCCGCGGCGGCTGCCCGGATTGCTCGATACCAAGGACACGGCCATCGCCGACCTGAAGGCGATCCCCCAGGCATGGGCCGTCGTCAAGGCGGAGATCCCCAATGTCGAGGCGCGCGTCGGCAATGAAATGATCAAGCCCCATCTCGGCAACTTCTCGTTTCGCTCGCTCCTCCAGTTCGGCGTGGTGAAGTCCGATGCCCTCGATCGCATCGATCAGAAACTGAAGGCGCTTGGTGAACGGTGATGGCAAGCGACTTTCTTTCGACACCCAGAAGAAACGTGCTCGTTATGGCTGCAGTGACGGCCATGGGCGGCATCGCCATCAAGGCCGGTGCGGCACATTCGCAAGGCCGGCCAGCCGCTGAACCCGGCGGACGCCGCCAGCCCTTCGACGAAGACTGGCGTTTCATGCTCGGAGAACAGACCGGCGCCGAAAACCGGGCGTGGGACGACACCGGCTGGCGATTGGTCGACCTGCCGCACGACTGGAGCATCGCGGACCAGCCCGGGCAGACACCCGGCGCCGTTGTCGGACCGTTCGACAAGCGCTCCATCGGCGGGACCGCGACCGGCTTCACCAACGGCGGCGAAGGCTGGTATCGCAAGCATTTCCGGGTCGATTCCTACCCCTCCGACGCCCGGATCGAGATCGTCTTCGATGCTGCCTACCTGAAGACGGATGTGTGGCTCAATGGCCGAAGCGTGGGCGGCAGCGTCTCGGGTTACACGCCATTTGCGCTGGACCTGACGCCATACCTCGATCGGTCGGGCGACAACGTGATCGCCGTGCGCGTACAGAATCTCGGCCGCAACAGCCGCTGGTATTCGGGTTCGGGCCTCTATCGCTCGGTGGAACTAGATGTGCTTCATCCAACCTCCAGGGTTGAGCGTTGGGGCGTTACGGCCTGGACCAGCAAGCTTGAAAACGGGCGCGCCGTGGTAGACCTATCGAGCGAGGTGGTGGGGCCCGAGAAAGGCGACATCCTCATATCCCGCCTCGTCGAGCCGGACGGCCGCATCGCAGTGGAGGTCAGCACGCCAGCGACGACGGTGACCAGGCAGTCACTGCACCTTCGCGGCCCTCGCCTCTGGTCGGCGGCGCGCCCCGAACTCTATTCGCTGGAAACCGAACTCGTTAGAGCCGGGGTCGCCCTCGACCGTCTGGTCCAGCCTTATGGCATCCGCATCGTTGCCTTCGACGCGGCGAAAGGAATGACGGTCAATGGCGAGCGGGTGAAGCTCAAGGGCGGCTGTCTTCATCATGACAACGGACTGCTGGGGGCCTGCGCCTACCCGGACGCGGACGAACGCCGCTTGCGGCTGCTCAAGGCGCGTGGCTTCAACGCCATTCGATCGTCGCACAATCCGTCGTCCCGCAGCTTGCGAGAGGCCTGCGACCGGCTCGGCATGTTCCTGATCGAGGAGGCGTTCGACACCTGGCACATTGGCAAGGAACCCCAGGACTTCGCCCAGCAGTTCCCCGAGCACTGGCACACGGTGATCGAAGCCATGGTCCGCTCCGCCCGGAACAGCCCTTCGGTCATCATGTGGAGCATCGGTAACGAGATCCCGTTCCGGTCCACTGACGAAGGCGTTAAATGGCAGTGGACGCTTGCCAACGCCGTCAAGCGACTGGACCCTACCAGACCGGTCACCGCCGGGCTGAACGGTGTCCTTGGCGGCCAATTGATAGCCGAAGCCGATACGGCGCGCCCGGGCCGTGCCGGAAAGGTGGACAATGCCTCCACCGTGTTTCTGGACGTGCCCGGATACAACTATCGCCTCGAAGACATCGCGGCAGAACAAGCCGTCCACCCGGAACGCGTCGTCTACGCATCCGAGACCTTCGCGCGGGATCTCTACGATTACCAAGCCTTGCAGGACGAGGCGCCGTACTTTCTGGGCGAATTCCTCTGGACAGCCATGGACTACCTTGGCGAAGCGGGCATCGGAGCGACTGCCCGCCTGAAGAACGGCGCGTACCCGATCTATCTCCCCGGCTTTCCCTGGGTCAACGCCTGGTGCGGCGACATTGACCTGATCGGCGAGCAGAAAGCCTCCTCGCTTGCCCGCGACGTCGTATGGGGCGTCAGCGGTCTGGAAGTCTCGGTTCAGCGCCCCGGTCCGGAAGGCACGTTCGCATACGTTTCCAACTGGGGCTGGCCGGACGAACTGGCAAGCTGGAGCTGGCCCGGGTCGGAAGAACGGATGCTTGGCGTCGTCGTGCATGCCGCAGGCGACACGGTGGAAGTCCATCTGAACGGCAGGCTTGTCGGGTCGAAAGGGCTTGGCCCTTCCGATCGCCGCCGGGCCGAGTTCCAGATTGCCTATGCGCCCGGAAAGCTGGAGGCCTTCAGCTACCGGGACGGGCGCCGCATTGCCCACAAAGTGCTCGAAACAGTGGGTCCTGCCGCGAGCGTTCGGGTCGTTCCGGACCGCCGCGAAGGCGGCGCGGGGCGCGGCGCATTGAGCTATTTCCGGATCGAAATCGTCGACGCACAGGGCCGCGTCCTCCCCGATGACCAGCGGCGCGTCGACCTGGTCATCGACGGACCAGCCTCCCTGGGCGCCTTCGGTAGCGCGAACCCCCTTGCAACGGGTTCCTTCCAGTCCCCTCATGCGGAAAGCTATCGCGGCCGGGCGCTTTTGATCCTTCGCGGGAACGGCCAGCGCGGGACGGTGAAAGTCAACGCCAGAAGCGCGGGCCTCAAGGATGGCCGGGTGACCGTCACCATGGCGTGATACGTGTCAACACGCGTGCGCACCCATCGGCGGACTATGACCGTGGCGGTTGTTACCCTTCTGCGCCCAGGGTGCAGTGGCCCCGACGAACCGCCAGATACATGTGCCTCGTCACCAAGAGGATTTGCCGGCGACAAACATGTTCACCGCTTGGTCGAGGCAGAGTTGTGCAATCGCCGCGTCGTCCGCCTGCCCGGAGTCTTCAAGGTAGCGATGAACACCGCCGATCATTCCGAGAAAAAGTTCGGCAATCAACCGGGGGTTGGCAGCCGTTACTCCAGCCTTCGGACCAAATTCGCGGATGTCCTTCTCGATGACGTCGAGCATGCGCGTCACGCGGATCGTCTGCATTTCTTCTGCCACGGCGCGGGCCGTTCCCCAGCATTCGCGGATCAATTCGCCGAACGAGCGAACTTCCGGGTCCCGGCTCCAGCGGGTGATCGACCGGGCGTAGTGTTCCAGCCGCTTGTCGAGAGTATCCCCGCGATTGACGGCGCGTCGATCGGAGACTGCGGACCATGCCGCCACCCGTTCATGCAGTACCGCGCGGAGCATCGCGACCTTGTCGTCATAGCGCTGATAGAGCGTGGCTTTCGTCACGCCCGCCCTGGCGGCGATCGCGTCCATCGTCGTTGCCGTGAAGCCGTGGGCAAGGAAGCTCTCCCTTGCAGCCTCAAGAACACTGCGGTCGATCGCCTCGGCCTCTTTGCGCGAGGGCCGGCCACGCGATCTTTGAGCCCCGCCGGCAACAGCCATGGCTCCACTTACCTCGTTTTCGCCTGTCGTCGCTCCCATCTCGTCCTTCTGTCTGCGCCTTCGCCCGTTGTTTGCCGGAATAACCCTGCCGGGCAAGCGCCACTGCGATATAATCATACCGCCGGTATATTAAATTGACGCCGCATCCCTCTCTGGCGAGTGTCACAAAACACGGCGCACACGGTCCATTCAACAATGCGCTGAAAAACGGTTTGGGAGAAAAGGATGAGTTCGCCCCTGTCCAGGCCAACCGCGCTTGCGAGCATTTTCGCTCTCGCGGTAAGCCCCTGCGTGCCCGTGAATGCTCGGGACTTTATCGCCGCGCCGGCGAAGATGCCGCGGATCGGCGAGATCGATGCCCGCTACCAGGCATACAATCTCGATCTTATCGCGATCACGGGAATGCCGCCCCCCGCCGCCAAGCCCGACGCGAAAGAAGGCAGCGACGCCCGCGTCGATACGGTGATGAGCGGCGTGAAGCTCGAACGGCCGCTCGACCTCTATAATCGGCGCATTCGTGCCCTGGCCCGCGCGCTGGGCCCTGCCTATCTGCGCACCAGCGGAACCTCGGCCAACTCGGTCTTCTTCCAGGATGACGATAAACCCGTACTAACCTCCCCCCCGACCGGCTATAACACCGTGCTAAGCCGCGCGCAGTGGAAAGGCGTCATCGACTTCGCCCGCGCAGTCGATGCAAAGCTGCTGATGTCCTTCACGGTCAATTCCGCCGTTCGCGACGCGAAGGGAACGTGGACGCCGCTGCAGGCCGCGCCTCTGGCGGCGTATACCCGCCGCATCAAGGGCGAGATCGATGCTGCGGAACTGTTCAACGAGCCCAACCTTCCCAATTACGGCGGCGCCCCCAAGGAGTACGACGGGGCGTGGTTCGCCCGTGATCAGGTTGCCTTCCGGGCATTTGCGGCCCGCACGCTGCCGAAGATGAAGATCGTGGGGCCGGGCGACGTCGTTGTCGCCAACCTTCCGCTGCCAGGCAACCTTACTGCCGCGGATCTGCTGGCGGGCGATCCGAAGCCCCGGTTCGATGTAATTTCCTATCACTTCTACCCCGCCGTCGCACCGCGCTGCGCGCCGCCAAACACCCCGGTCAGCACCAGCCCTGAACTGTCGATGACCGACCCGTGGTTTGCGCGCACGGAAAAATCGCTTCTCGATCACAAGGCGCTGCGGGATCGTTATGCCCCTGGCGCGCCGATCTGGAACACCGAGACTGCGGGAGCGGCCTGCAGCGGCGCCCCCTGGAGCGCGACTTTCGTCGATACGTTCCGCTATGTCGACCAGCTCGGCCGCCTTGCGAAGCTGGGCGCCAGCATGGTCTTCCATCAGACGCTCGTCGGCGGCAACTACGGCTTGCTCGAACCTGAAACCTTTGCCCCGCGCCCCAACTACTGGGCAGCGCTGCTGTGGAAGCGTCTGGTCGGGACTACCGTACTGAGTGCCGGCAGTTCCGAAACGCCCGGGCTTCACGTCTACGCCCATTGTTCGCCGCAGCGCAAAGGCGGCGTCACGCTCGTCGCAGTCAACGCGGGCGGCAACGAAGAGGCGTTGCAGGCCGGCGCCGAAGCGCAGGTCTACACGCTGACTGCACCTGAACTTCAAGGCAAATCGGTTGCTCTCAACGGGCGTGCTCTCGAATTGGGTCAGGGCGACAGGTTACCCGATCTCCGTCCGCAACTCGTGGCTGGCGGCGCCGTCAAGCTGCCGGCTACCAGCATCAGCTTCGTGCAAGTTCCGGGCGCACAAAACCCGGCCTGTCGTTGAGCCGGAAGGGGCAAGCCATGCAACGCAGGAAATTGAGGCCGAGATCGCTCCGACCGGTTCTTTTCCAAAGGCGCCGGGTCACTCTGGCGGCGGCGATGGTCCTGCTCGCCGTTGTGGGGCCTGGGCCGATCGATGCGCACGAGAACCGCGCCCCGGCGGGATACGCCCTGCTCGGACCGGACTTCGCCAGTGGCAAAGTCGATGCCGGGCTCAAGGAGGCAGTCGAATCCCGGGCCCGCACCTTACTGCGACAGAAACCGCGCCCTGCCACTCACATCCACATCGAAGGCATCAGTTCCGGCCAGGCACATGCGCCGGGCGTCACTGCCCAGGCTGCGGCAAGCACGGCACAGATCGAGGCGGACAAGACCAGTCTTCGCGACATGGAAGCAATGTTCGATCTGGCTCTGGCCTGGCGCCTCTCCGGCGAAAAGATCTTTCTACAGCAGGCGATCCGTTACATCGACGCCTGGGTTTCGGTTTACGAAACCTCGTTCAATCAGATCGACGAGGGACGCTTCGACAAGCTGATCCTTGCCTATGACCTTGTCGAGCGCAGCGCGCCGGCCGCGACCCGCGCAAAAGTCGATGCATTCCTGCGGAAGATGGCGAGCGGATATATCGCGGCGATGGAGACCGGCAACGTGCCGATCAAGCCGACGCTAACGAACAACTGGCAAAGCCATCGCATCAAGCTCGCGACCCTGGCCGCCTATCAGATCGGCGATGCCGCGCTCATCACACGCGCGAATGCCCTTTTCGAACGGCAGGTCGAGGCCAATCTCAGGCCCGATGGATCGACGCTCGACTTCGCGCAGCGCGACGCGCTTCATTACGTGAACTACAGCCTTTCCTCGCAGCTCATGGCCGCGCTGGCCGCCCAATCCCATGGCGCGGACTGGTACGGCTACCGAGGAAGCGAAGGAAGGAGTCTCCCGCGCACGCTCGATTGGCTTGGCGCGTTTGCCAGCGGACAGCAGTCGCATGTGGAGTTCGTGAAATCGGTCGTGCCCTATGACCGGCAAAGAGCCGCTGCGGGCGGGGCTACGTACCAGAACAAGCCTTGGGATCCGGCGACATCGCACCAGCTGTTCGCGATGGCGGCCAAGCTCGACCCGAAGTGGCAACCGCTCGCGGCGCGGCTGCACGCGCAGGCGGCGGCGAGGCCCGGCCTGGAAAACGACGAGACTGGTCCAGGCGAATGGCTCGCAATCCTGAATAGGGAAACAGTGCGATGAACGACGACGATAGCCGGTTTGGCCGGCGAAGCTTCATGGCTGGATCGGCGCTTGCCATCGGCGCGGCCTCCTTTCCCGCGTTCGCGGCTTTGCCTGCGGAACACCTGTCCGTCCGCATCCGCTCGCGCGAGGATGTGGGGCTCCTGCCCCATATATGGAGCTGCGTCGGCTCCGACCGCGCAGCCATCACCCTAAGGGAAAGCTGGCGGCAGGACATTGACCGGGCCATACGGGAAATCGGGGTCAGGCAGGTGCGCTTTCATGGCATCCTGAACGACGAACTCGGTGTCCTGACCAGATATCCGCAGCATCGGTCGGGAACCGCCAACTTCCACAATGTCGCCGAAGTGTACGACTGCCTGGTGGATCGCGGTCTCTCGCCCTTCGTTGAGCTGAGCTTCATGCCAAGCGAACTGGCATCGGGAACGGCGCAGTTCGGCTTCTACAAGGGCAACATCACGCCGCCCAAGTCGTTCGAGGCCTGGGGCGCGTTCATCGGCGAATTCACCCGCTTCATAGTCGGCCGGTATGGCATTGATACAGTTGCCCAGTGGCCGATCGAGGTCTGGAACGAGCCTGACCTTCCGTTCTTCTTCACCGGCAAGCAGGCCGACTATTTTCAGCTCTACAAGCATGCTGCCGTCGCCGTGAAATCGGTGTCACCCCGCCTCCAGGTAGGAGGCCCGGTGACTTCGGGCGCCAAGTGGCTTCCGGAATTCCTCGACTTCTGCACAAGCGAAAATGCACCGGTCGATTTTGTCTCCACGCATAGCTACGCCGGCGAAGCGGGCGCCAAACGGGACGGTCCGCGAATGTCCGTGAACGATGTGATTCCCGCCGCCATACGGGGCGCGCGCCAGACCATCTCGGCCAGCCGGCATCCTGACCTGCCGCTCTATGTCAACGAATGGTCCGCCGACAGCCCCGCGATGATAGCCCACGTTCTGACCCAGGCTTTGGGCCAGGCGCAAATGATGTCTCACTGGGTCCTGAGCGGCACTTACGAAGAACTTGGCCCGACCGACTATCTGCTTCAGGACGGCGCGATGGGGTGGGCCCTGCTCCTGCGCGGCATCCCCAGGCCCGGCTACAACACATACCGGCTGTTGCACGCGCTTGGTTCGCGCCGTCTCCTTGCGGACGGACCAGCTTTGGCTTCACGCAGGGAAGACGGATCGTTCGCCGCGCTTGTCTGGAACCTTGCCGAAGTGCCTCAGGCCGCCGGAATTCCCGGAGCCGACGCCAAACGCGACGTGGTCGGCTCCGCCAAGCGGCTTGTCGTCACGATCGAAGGCATGAAGCCCGGCCAGAAAGTGCGCGTTACGCAGGTCGACCAGTCCCGTGGATCACCTTTTCCCGCCTGGCGTGCGATGGGTTCGCCCAAGCTTCCCACCAGTGCGCAGATCGCGGCCTTGCGCTCTGCGGCGGTGCTGCCTGCTGCCGTGCTCTCCAGGCTGGACGCCAATCGCCAGTTGACGCTCGATCTACCTACCGAAGGGGTCGCTCTGATCGAGAGCGCTCCGGGCCCGTCGGTTTAGCTCGCGCAATATATCGCGGCGAACTGCCCTAATCGAAGTGAACTAAACCCATTCAATCCATTGTCACATAAATTGCTATGCAAAATGCCCTCCATTCAGCGAGCGCTGGATCGAACGATCGAAATGTCCGCCTGAAAAATCATTTCTTTTCAGGCTAAAGGCCGCTGCTCGGCGGAAGAACCAATCACCGCCGGTATACTGTATTTTCAATTTCCGCCGATCTGTTGCCATCGCCCCTCTTAACAGGCTGCGGAAAAAGACGCTTTCCTTGAGCCCCTTGAGGTGATTCATACGCCTTTGGCTGAGGTTGAAGGATTTGAGATGCGCGGCGGCGATTACCGGAGCGAAGGGCTGTTTTCGTACGTGAGCTGCGAAGCCCGGGTTCCGGCAGACCACCCACTTCGGGCGATCCGCGCGATCGTCGACGAAGCTCTCGAGGTGATGTCCGCTGATTTCGATGCGATGTATTCGCGCATTGGCCGGCCATCGATCCCGCCGGAGAAGTTGCTGCGCGCATTGCTCCTGCAGGCTTTCTATACGATCCGCTCGGAACGCCAGCTCATGGAGCAGATGGATTATAACCTGCTTTTCCGCTGGTTCGTCGGCCTGGCGATGGATGCGCCGATCTGGGATGTGACGGTCTTCACCAAGAACCGGGAGAGGCTGCTGGCCGGGGACATCGCCGCCAGGTTCCTGTCCGCGATCGTAGGGCAGTCTCGTGTGCAGGCACTCCTGTCAGACGACCACTTCTCGGTGGATGGCACCCTGATAGAAGCGTGGGCGAGCATCAAGAGCTTCAAGCCCAAGGACGGTGAGGCCTCGGGCGGTGACGACGACGACAGCGCTTCGGGCACCGGTCAGGGCGGACAGGCAAAGGCCAAGGGGCGTAACGCCGAACGCGATTTTCATGGCGAGAAGCGGACCAACGCCACCCACGCCTCCACCACCGATCCTGACGCCCGCCTGTTCAAAAAGGCGCGCGGCCAAGCCGCGAGGCTATGTCACATGGGCCACGTCTTGATGGAGAACCGGCATGGCCTAGTCGTCGATGCTACGCTCACTCACGCCACGGGCACGGCCGAACGGGAGGCCGCGCTGACCATGCTTTCCCGCATGAAGGGGCGCCATCGCATCACCCTGGCGGCGGACAAAGCCTACGATACAGCCGGATTCGTCGCCGCCTTACGCGACATTGGCGTGACACCGCACGTCGCCCAGAACAATGCCAACAGGCGATCCGCTATCGATGGACGCACCACCCGGCACTTTGGCTACGCCATTTCGATGCGGATCAGGAAACGGATCGAAGAGGTCTTTG
>Ga0308165_1001798_pt1 | contig 28340 bp, 26 predicted proteins | sample PhyWR2_FD_201032 | JGI IMG/M metagenome (GOLD analysis project Ga0308165, IMG submission 201032) | Phyllosphere microbial communities from UC Gill Tract Community Farm, Albany, California, United States - DLSLW.R2 | ecosystem: Host-associated > Plants > Phyllosphere > Unclassified | place: USA... | reverse complement strand
GCTCATGATGGCTATTGGCATTGAGAAAGATCTGGTCGACCTGCGGTGAAAACCGCTTTGCAACATGCTCAAGGATTGTTTGAGAGCCAAGCTTTTGCAGAAATTTATCACCTGACAGGCCGCCCGCTTGCATGCGGCTGGATTGACCTCCCGCAATGATGACACCAGCGATGCGGGGCATCTTTTCTGTCACGACGGCTCTACTCCGGTCGGCGTGGTGGCTAAGGTGCTCTTGTTGCGCTCACGCTTTTTTAGAATGTTTTCGCGGTAAACCATATAGATACCGCTGCCCACGACAAGAATTGATCCGACGATTGTGTAAGAATCTGGCGCCTCACTGAAAATCACAGTGCTCAAAAGGATCGCCCATAGCAGGCTCGAATAGCGGAATGGCGAAACAAATGATATTTCGCCTTCTCGCATCGCCATGATGATGAAATGATAGCCGATCAACAAAAGCGCTGCCGCTAAAACCATGAACAAAATCGGCTCGATGCCAACGGGTTGCCAGCCGCCCATTGGTATGGTGAGCGCTCCACCAGTAAGTGCAATCGCCCCGGCGGTAAATGTCGAGAGATAAAGTGTTGGGACGTGAGCCGGCACACGGCGTGTTGCAATATCGCGCATGGCTGCAAAGCAGACGCTGGAAAGCAAAATCCCTACGGCTGCAATGCTTGTAGAGGTATCTGCTCCCGGTCGAATGATAATCAAAACTCCGATCAGGCCAAATGAAATGCACATCCAGCGCCGCCAGCCGACCTTTTCGTTCAGAAAAAGCACCGCACCAAAAGTCACGACTAGCGGCGTTGCCTGAAAAACGGCGGAACAGAATGCCTGCGAAAGATGTCCGAGCGAATAAATATATGTGACGGTTGCCAGCACTTCGCCAAGCACACGCAACAGCGTCATCTTATCCATCGACAGGTTACGCAGCGCTCCGTTGCGCCATGCGAGCAGGCCGATTGCAATCGTTGCAAATATTCCGCGAATGAACATGTACTGGCCACTGTTCATATGGATCAGCAAATATTTGGTAATGGAATCGCCAATGGTGAATGTGCCCATGGCGAGAAGCATGAAAACGCTTGCACGAAAATTTGCTGACTGCGGCACGATATAGAATCCGATTTCGAGCATTTCCAGCAAAAGTGCGAAGCGGTTTTGCGCAGGATAATGCGTAAAAATAAGGAGATAGAGCGTTTCTAATGATTCAATCAAATCGGGAAGCGCTCTATTATCCCATATCGCTATCGTATGATTTGGATGAGGTCCAATTCATATGTGTTGCCAATAGATTTAAATTATTTATCCGCCTGTAAGGCTCATGTGGCGCGCAACAGCCGGGCGATTGTGATCGCGGTCGATGATGAAATCGTGGCCTTTGGGCTTGCGCGAGATAGCCTCATCAATGGCAGCGCTCAGCACAGTGTTGCTCTCGCTTGAACGAACAGCACTTCGCAGATCCGCATCGTCATTCTGGCCAAGGCACATGTAAAGCATGCCGGTACAGGTCAGGCGCACGCGATTACAGCTTTCGCAGAAATTATGTGTAAGCGGCGTTATAAAGCCAAGACGTCCACCAGTTTCCTTAATCGTGACATAGCGGGCAGGGCCACCAGTGCGGTAGGAGTTATCAGACAGTGTGAACTGCTTGCCAAGATCAGCGCGAAGCTGTGAAAGCGGTAGATATTGATCCGTGCGATCAAAGTCTATTTCGCCCATCGGCATGGTTTCGATGAGCGTCATATCCATGTCGCGGCCATGCGCCCAACGGATCAGCTCGGGTATCTCGAATTCATTGAAGTTCTTGAGCGCAACTGCGTTGATCTTAACGCGAATGCCAGCCTTTTGCGCCGCTTCAATCCCTTCAATGACGCGATTAACATCGCCCCAGCGGGTTATGGTGCGGAACTTATCAGGATCGAGCGTATCAATAGAGACATTAATTCGCCTCACGCCGCATCCGGCCAACTCATCCGCATAACGCACAAGCTGTGAACCGTTGGTGGTGAGGGTGAGTTCTTCCAAAGCGCCGGTTTTGAGGTGACGCGCCAGTCCGCGGATCAAATGCATGATGTTCTTACGAACCAGCGGCTCACCGCCTGTCAGACGCAATTTACGAACACCCTTGTCTATAAATGCGCTGCAAATCCGATCAAGCTCTTCCAGCGTCAGAAGATCTTTCTTTGGCAGAAACGTCATATGTTCTGCCATGCAATAGGTGCAGCGGAAATCGCATCGATCGGTCACCGAAACGCGCAAATAGGTGACAGCGCGCCCAAACGGATCAATCATTTCTCCGGTTTGAGAAACAACAGGCAGTGTTTGAGAACCTTGCATTAAATAAGCCATTGTTTCCACACGATACAGAGCCCATTCTGCACCTTGGTTATAGAGATAGGTTTCCTTGAACGCTTTGTCCAGTTTATGCGCTTATGAAGCAGCTTCAACCTTTTTGACTTCTCTTAACCGCTGAAGATCAATATCTCATTGATTTGACGCAATTCTGAAGCGTGCAAACGTGATCTATTATTGCGCAAGTCATAGCCGCCCAAATGACGGAGAACAAATATGAGTGATGTCTGGCCGACCGAGTTGCGCGTTTCCAAAGACCGCAGACTTTTGACGGTGGCCTTTGATAGCGGCGAGAGATTTGAACTCACAGCCGAGTTTTTGCGTGTACTGTCCCCATCTGCAGAAGTGCAGGGACATTCGCCCGAACAGCGTGTGACCGTGGGCGGTAAACGCAATGTCGAAATCATGCGCATGGACCCGATTGGCAATTACGCCGTGCGCATTACCTTTGACGATATGCATGATACCGGCCTGTTTTCATGGACATATCTCCACAAGCTTGGCAGCGGCAAAGACGCACTTTGGCAAACCTACCTTGATGAACTTGCGGAAAAAGGTCTGAAACGCGATCCGAGATAGAGAAAGGGGCGGTTTTAGCGCATCCCGAAAAGTGTGAAGCGGTTTTCGGATTAGATGCGCGTTATAATAAAGTCGCCCCTTTTTAGTTAGCCAAGATTGAGTTCTTTGAAGAAGTCATTGCCTTTGTCGTCGATCACGATGAAGGCAGGGAAGTCTTCAACTTCAATGCGCCAGATGGCTTCCATGCCAAGTTCCGGGTATTCAACCACTTCGACCTTCTTGATGCAGTCCTGTGCAAGACGCGCTGCCGGGCCACCGATAGAGCCGAGATAAAAGCCACCATGTCTGCCACAAGCTTCGCGCACCTGTCGTGAGCGATTGCCCTTGGCGAGCATCACCATTGAGCCGCCAAACGACTGGAACTGATCGACATAGGAATCCATGCGGCCAGCCGTGGTCGGTCCGAAAGAACCCGAAGCATAACCGGCGGGTGTCTTGGCCGGTCCTGCATAATAGACCGGATGGTTTTTGAAATAGTCCGGCATGGCTTCGCCGTTTTCCAGGCGCTCGCGAATTTTCGCATGGGCTATATCGCGTGCTACGATGATCGAACCTGTCAAGGATAGCTGTGTCTTTACAGGGTGTTTTGACAGTTCCTTAAGTATCTGCTCCATCGGTTGATTGAGGTCGATTTTGACCACATGCGATGAGAGTTTTTCTTCGTCAATCTCTGGCATATATTGTGCCGGATTGGTTTCAAGCTGCTCGAGGAAAATGCCTTCCTTGGTGATTTTACCCTTTGCCTGACGATCTGCAGAGCAGGAAACACCAAGACCGATTGGCAGCGATGCACCATGGCGCGGCAGGCGAATGACGCGCACATCGTGGCAGAAATATTTGCCGCCGAACTGTGCGCCGACGCCAAGTGACTGTGTCAGCTTATGGATTTCGGCCTCCATTTCCAGATCACGGAAAGCATGCCCCGCTTCCGAACCCTTGGTGGGGAGATTATCGAGATAGCGGGTGGATGCCAGCTTCACCGTCTTGAGGTTCATTTCAGCAGAGGTGCCGCCGATAACGATCGCCAGATGATAGGGCGGGCAGGCCGCAGTACCGAGGCTCAGGATCTTATCCTTGAGGAACTCGATCAGGCGGTCATGCGTCATCAGCGATGGCGTGCCTTGATAAAGGAACGTTTTGTTGGCGGAACCGCCACCTTTGGCTACAAACAGAAACTTATAAGCGTCTTCGCCTTCTTCATAAATATCGATCTGCGCGGGTAGATTGTTCCTGGTATTCTTCTCCTCGAACATCGACAGCGGCGCAAGTTGCGAATAGCGCAGGTTCTTCTTGTTATAGGCATCCAGAACACCAGCAGCCAGAGCATCGGTGTCACCACCTTCTGTCCAGACGCGACGACCTTTCTTGCCCATAATAATCGCAGTGCCTGTATCCTGACACATCGGCAAAACGCCGCCAGCTGCGATATTGGCGTTTTTCAGAAGATCATAAGCCACGAAACGATCATTATCGGTGGCTTCCGGGTCTTTCATGATATTGGCAAGTTGCTGCAAATGGCCGGGGCGCAGCAGGTGATTAATATCGGCAAAGGCGGCTTCCGAAAGAATGCGCAGGCCTTCAGCATCGACGCTTAAAACTTCCTGCCCCTTGAATGTATCGACCGACACGTGATCCGAAGTCAGTTTGCGATAAGGGGTATTGTCTTCGCCAAGTGGAAAAAGATCGGCGGCGCTTGCTTCTGCCATTCCGGTACCTCGCTTGCCCGTAATATAATCTGCGGGGCTTTTAGCGTGATGCAGAAGCGATTCCACTGCGGCACTTTGTGCAGATCGGGAATTAATCGTTTCGTATGTGTCCTCAAAAACGCTTTTCAATAAAAATTGATAAAAGCGCATCCCGAAAAGTGGTTACCGGTTTTCGGATTAGATGCGCGTTAAAACAAATGCTTGCGACGCGTGATCTGATAAAATCAGATCGAAACGCGTCTGAAGCAACATAAAAAAATTGGGAGATTGCGTTAACGTTAAAAGATTCTATACGAGATTCATCAATTCTATGGGCAAAGATTGACGCGACTTCGCGGTCGCACTGAATTGGCGGTTAGAATGCAGTTCTCCAGACATTTCTATCGAGATTTGAATAATCATCGCAAAAGCGGTCCTTATCTGCGCAATGCGTTAGCATTTGCACTCGCTGCATCGACGCTTTTCTCAACAGCGCAAGCGAACGCCGCAAATTCTCTGCTAGAATTGTTTCAGCAGCGCCGTCAGCAACAGGTTCAGCCGCCCGCACAGCCTCCGGTTCAGGTTGCTCCTCCAGCACCTGTCACGAACACAGTGTCTGTTCCGAGAACTGTAGCGCCCACTCAGCGGGTTACTGTCAAAGGACCGCAGGTCTATGATTATAAACCCGATACGCTGATCAAAGTCGATTTCACAGCTCTTGATATGCAGGTGACGGCAGCGGTTGAACCCACGCAGATTGACCCGCTGACATCTGGCATGTCGCCAATCCGTGTGGCAAAAAAAGCGGACGAAACAGAAGGTCGACGCGCCTTTGATGCCGCAATGGATTATCTCAAGAATGTCGATGTGAAGGCCGAAAAGCAAATCGCTGAAGCCATCGTCAGTTTCTATTCTGAAAACCGCGCATTCCTTTGGTCAGCCGATAACAAGGCCGTCGATAAAGCGCGCAATGTCGCTGCCTTCTTTGCGCAGTCGGATGAAGATGGTTTAAATCCCGAAGAGTATGCTGTTTCCATTCCCGGTGATCATTTTGATGAAGCACAGCTTGCAGATCGCCAGCAGAAACTAACAGATTTTGAAATCCGTATGTCGGCGCGCGCTTTGCGTTATGCCATTGACGCAGGCGAGGGTCGTATTGTTGCAGACCGCCTGAGCGGTTTCCACGATCTTCCCCGCAACCGCATCGATCCAAAGGCCGTGCTTGCAAAGCTTGCATCTGAACGCGATCCTGTTGCTTACCTGAAGAGCCTTCAGCCAAATAACGAAGCTTATGCCGCTTTGAAGCGCGAATTGGCCAATATAGAAGCACCAGTGGGCGAGCCGATCCGCATTTCGCTCGACAAGGCAATTCGTCCCGGCGATACCAGTGATCAGCTTTCCAAGATTGTAGCCCTTATCACGCGTCACGCGCCTTCGAGCTACATTGAGCAGCATCGCGGTGTGTTGCAGGCGCATGCCGATCGGAATATTTACGATCCCGAACTGGCAGCAGCCATCAAGGATTATCAAACACTTTCGGGTAGTACGCCTGATGGGATCATCGGTAAGAATACAATTGCAGCGCTTCAGGGCGAACAGGATTCAATCAAGCGAGATCGAATTCTCTATTCGATGGAACGTCTGCGCTGGCTACCGCATGATTTCGGTTCGCGCTATGTGCTGGTCAATCAGCCATCCTATCGCGCTGAATATTTTGAAGATGGCAAAGAAAAACTGGCGATGAATGTGGTGATCGGTTCACCGACACATCAGACCTATTTCTTCTACAACAAGGTGCAAACTGTTGTCTTCAACCCATCCTGGGGCGTGCCGCGTTCAATCATTCTGAACGAAATGCTGCCCAAGGTCATGCGCGATACCAGCTATCTCGACCGCAATGGCTATGAAGTCTATGTCGGTGGCAAGAAGGTTTCGGCCAGTGCAGTAAACTGGAATGCTGTTGCCGCAGGCAAGGCGCATGTTGGCATCCGGCAGAAGCCGAGCCTTGATAATGCATTGGGCGAGCTTAAGATTTTGTTCCCCAACGAGCATGACATTTATATGCACGATACACCGGCGAAATCCTATTTCAGCCGCGATATGCGCGCCTTGAGCCATGGTTGTATTCGTCTGGAACGTCCGCGTGATATGGCAGCCGCAGTTCTCGGTAAACCGGTGGAAGAGTTGAGCAAATATTTCGGCAAGAATGAACGTGGACTGAAAGTTGCCGATCCAGTTCCGGTCTACATTGCCTACTTCACTGCATGGCCTGACGCGTCAGGAACTGTACGTTTTTTTAATGACGTATACGACCGTGATTCAGGCCTGCAAAAAGCATCTGACAAAACCGCTGCATCTCGTTTGGCTGCGCTTTAATATTAGCCGTTTAAAATGGCCTGCTTTGTGTAATCACAGCGCAGGCCATTTCGCTTTTTGACAGCACGAATAGCATTCATAGAATTCAGAATATAAACGGCTGCTTGCGCTAACGCGATAATAGCCCCCGCCTTTATTTTACTTTGTTATTCCCTTTTTCGAGTGAATCCGCAAAAGTGCGCTCGAATATTTATCGTCAGCAAGGTCGTTTGAAATGCATGGTGAATATAAGGTCCACGGTGGTAAGCTCGTCGTTATCGATCTGGAGGTTCAGGACAACAAACTAACCAACGTTCAGGTTGCCGGTGATTTTTTTCTTGAGCCGGCTGAAGCCCTTGACGATATTCGCGATTCACTGTTCGGTTTGCCAGCAACCGCATCCGCTGAAGAGATTGCCGATGCAGTGCGTAAAGGCTTGCGAACTGATGCCTTCATGATCGGTTTCAGCCCGGAGGCAGTAGCAATCGCTGTTCGTCGCGCTCTCGGTGTTGCACGCACATGGCGCGATTACGAATGGCAGATCATCGATATTCCGCCACTAAGCCCTACAATGCATCTTGCACTTGATGAAGTGCTGGCACGCGAAGTTGCTGCCGGACGTCGTGCACCGACTTTGCGTTTTTGGGAATGGGAACGCCCTTCGATCATCATTGGCGCGTTTCAGTCGCTGCGCAATGAAGTGGATATGGAGGCGACTAAAGAAATGGGCGTTGAAACTGTGCGCCGCGTGACCGGTGGTGGCGCCATGTTTGTTGAGCCGGGCAATACGATCACTTATTCGCTTTATGCGCCGGGCGATCTCGTCCGCGATATGAGCTTTGCCGATTCCTATGCATTTCTCGACGAATGGGTGCTGAAATCGCTGAATTCACTCGGAATTGATGCCTTCTATAAACCATTGAACGACATTGCGAGCTCAAAGGGCAAGATTGGCGGCGCGGCGCAAAAGCGCTATTCCGGCGGAACTGTGCTGCATCATGTGACCATGGCTTACGATATGGACGCTGAGAAAATGGTGAAGGTTTTGCGCATTGGGCGTGAAAAACTCTCCGACAAAGGCACGGCAAGTGCCGTCAAGCGCGTTGATCCCGTGCGCAGTCAGACCGGCTTGCCACGCCGCGAAGTCATTGATCGGATGACGGAGACGTTCATCTCACTCAATGGTGGCGTCAGCGGCACCATCACGCCAGAAGAATTTGCAGCCGCTGAGCAACTTGTTGAGGAGAAATTCGCAACGGAAAAGTGGCTGCATCATATTCCGTAAGCAAAGAATGGCCGCAAGCTCCACACCTCTGCGTGACAGCGGCGTCAAGCCATGCCATAGGGAGGCCAAGTTTTCACAAGGCCTCCAGCGCACATGATCCGTATCGACAACGTTAGTAAGTCCAACAGCCATCGCATTTTGTTTATCGAAACCTCTGCCGCTTTAAACCGTGGCGAGAAGATTGGCCTCGTTGGTCCGAATGGCGCTGGCAAGACCACGCTTTTTCGTATGATCACTGGCGAAGATTTGCCGGATGAAGGGCAGGTTACTGTCGAAAAAGGCGTAACGATTGGCTATTTCAACCAGAATGTTGGTGAGATGGGCGGCCGGTCCGCTGTTGCAGAAGTGATGGACGGGGCAGGGCCTGTTAGTTCTGTTGCGGCTGAATTGCGTGAACTCGAAGCTGCCATGTGCGATCCGGATCGTCTTGACGAGATGGATGCCATCATCGAGCGCTATGGCGAGGTGCAGGCGCGCTATGAAGAGCTGGACGGCTATGGTCTGGATGGTCGTGCGCGTGAAGTTCTGGCCGGTCTGAGTTTCAGTCAGGAAATGATGGACGGCGACGTCGGCAAATTGTCTGGCGGCTGGAAGATGCGCGTGGCGCTTGCCCGAATTCTGCTGATGCGTCCCGACGTCATGCTTCTCGACGAGCCAAGCAACCATCTTGATCTCGAAAGCCTGATCTGGCTCGAAGCCTTTCTCAAGAACTACGACGGTGCACTGCTTATGACTTCGCATGACCGCGAGTTCATGAACCGTATCGTGACAAAAATCATTGAAATTGATGGCGGTTCGCTTAATTCTTACAATGGCGATTATGGTTTTTATGAAAGCCAGCGTGCGCTCAACGAAAAACAGCAACAGGCGCAGTTCGAACGCCAACAAGCAATGCTTGCTAAGGAAATCAAGTTCATCGAACGTTTCAAGGCGCGCGCGTCCCATGCATCGCAGGTGCAGAGCCGCGTTAAGAAACTGGAAAAGATCGACCGTGTTGAGCCGCCACGCCGCCGCCAGACGGTAGCTTTCGACTTTGCGCCGGCACCGCGCTCTGGCGAAGATGTGGTCAGCCTCAAGGGTGTCAAAAAAACCTATGGTAGCCGCACGATCTATGACGGCCTGGACTTTATGGTTCGCCGCCGTGAACGCTGGTGCATCATGGGCGTGAACGGAGCAGGCAAGTCGACACTGCTTAAACTCGTGACCGGCGCGACCGATCCCGATCAGGGCATTGTAAACCTTGGTGCGAGCGTAAAACTTGGCTATTTTGCCCAGCACGCCATGGATATTCTCGATGGTGACAGCACCATTCTTGAGTGGCTGGAACATCGCTTTCCAAAGGCCGGACAGGCACCATTACGCGCATTGGCTGGTTGCTTTGGCTTTTCAGGTGATGACATTGAAAAGAAATGTCGCGTGCTTTCCGGTGGTGAAAAAGCGCGACTGGTGATGGCGGCAATGCTGTTTGATCCACCGAACTTCCTCGTGCTCGACGAGCCTACCAACCATTTGGATCTCGACACCAAGGAAATGCTGATCAAGGCGCTTTCAGCCTATGAAGGCACAATGCTGTTCGTGTCGCATGATCGTCGTTTTCTGGCTGCCTTATCCAACCGCGTGCTGGAACTTACACCCGATGGCATTCAGCAATATGGCGGTGGGTACACTGAGTATGTGGAGAGCACCGGGCAGGAAGCCCCGGGTCTGCATGCAGGATAAAACAAAGGCGGGACATTCCCGCCTTTTCTTTTGCGCCTTTATCCAGAGATCGAAACGGCTCTAACGCAATGGCCTTTTCATTATGAGAGGGCCTTCCGATTTCGGTTCCACATAACGCATGACAATACGCACCGTCCGGGAGCGAACAGAAGTGTTGCTGGCACACTTTAAAATCGCATCTTGAGCCGACACGGCGAAGTCTTCGCCTGCTTTCCTGACCGGCTGAAATTCAACAGTTATAATGCGTGTGAGTTCGCCCTGTCCGTCGTAAGTAACTTCGAACGTTGCGGAGGCTCGGCTGTAGTTCGTGCCTTCCGGCAATTGCCAACACTTTGTCGCCATCTCTGTTACAATTTCGGCGTCAGTTGCCGATCTGGCAATTGTTGGAGTAAGCCAAAGCGCGAAAACTACAAATCCGATTAACTTTTTCATCAGTCTCCCAAGCGGTTAAGTCTCAGCCCTTGATTTAAGATAGGTCTTCAGAAGATAAAATGCCAATTTCAGGCACGTATTTGTTCCTCAGCGGCGAGATAGCATTCGCGCTGGTGAGACCAAGAAGAATTAGTTGATCTGAAAATAAATGATCGCGCTCCCTTGGTTCGTCGCTAGCCGTAAAAGCATCGTTGATTTCACTAATGTTTCACGGCCACCATCGCAAAGGTATCTGCATAGTGATGGCATGCAGATGATGAACTAGGACTTCATCACCCGTATGGCCGTTGCTCATGCGCATTTCGAGGGGTGCATCCGTTCCGCGATGGCAACGGTCGTGTCGGTCGTCTGCTGCTTCCCGTGATGATGGCGGACGAAGGCCACGAGCCCGTCTACCTATCCTCCTTCATTGAGGAGAACAAGCAACGGTATTACGATGGCCTTAAAGCAGCACAGCAGCGCATGGACTACTCACCTCTTGTCGTGTTCATGGCCAACGCAATCAAGGAGTCGGTCTACGAATTGAAGCGACTTCGAAGCGATCTCGCTGAATTGCGTGACGACTGGCTGCAGCGCGACAAGTGGCGCGCAGGATCAACCGCCGTCCGCGCATTGGAAATTCTGCATGAGTACCCTGTTCTGACCGTCGGTCGCCTGGCTTCGCTCCTCGATGTCTCTTTCCAATCGGCCTCAACTGCCATGAAGAACTTGGTCGATACGGGAATTCTGTCGGAGAAGACCGGGTACACGCGTAACCGCGTCTTCACAGCGCCCGAAGCCGTGGCCCTGCTGAACAGACCGTTCGGAGAGTACGAGCCCGATGGTTATGACATGTAGGGTGTCGGACAAATGCGTTGACAACACCGTCATATCTGTTATTCTGGATATATGGATAATACGTCAGCAATCACCGCGCTTTCTGCGCTAGCCCAGACCACACGATTGGAAACCTTCCGGCTTCTGGTACGGCACGAGCCTGATGGCGTCCCCGTCGGTGAATTGGCAAAGCTGCTCGATGTGCCGCAAAATACTATGTCCGCACACCTTGCCACGCTTTCCCGGGCAGGCCTTGTGAAGGGCGAGCGGCAAAGCCGGTCGATCATCTATCGCGCCGATCTCAGTGGGCTCCGGGACCTCACTCTCTTTCTGGTAAAAGATTGCTGTGGCGGCTCAACGGAGCTTTGTGCGCCGCTGATCGCCGAGCTTACAGCATGCTGCACTCCAGTGGAGACGCTGTCATGACATCTGTTCGCTTGGAAAGCATCTCCAGTGACCTCAGTGATCTGACACAGGCGCTATCTTTGTCTGGTTTGCCGACAGAGGATATCACTGAGCCACTCCGGAGGTTCTTCCGAGCGGTCGGGCCAGACGGCAACACGGTCGGTTACTCGGGTGTCGAACAATGCGGCGAGGACGCTTTGCTACGGTCATTGGTCGTGCTGCCGGGTTGTCAGGGAAAGTCGTTCGGTAGGATGATCGTCGTCGAGACTCTCCGGTCGGCTCCGGTAGCCGGTACCGTCTACCTTGCGACGACAACGGCAGCACCATTCTTCTCTAAATTCGGAATTGACGTGGTTGACCGCGTGGAGGTGCCGAGCGCGGTTCTTGCTACCCGCCAGCTTTCGGGCATCTGCCCCGCATCCGCAACAATCATGAAACTGAACAAACCTCCGACCTAACAACGGACGATCACCATGACCGCGAAAATCTACAACGTGCTCTTTTTGTGCACGGGCAATTCCGCTCGCTCTATTCTTGCCGAATACATCCTGAATAAGGAAGGACTAGGGCGTTTCAAGGCGTTCTCGGCCGGTAGCCATCCAAAGGGCGAGGTCAATCCGCATGCCTTGAAGGAGCTTCAGGCACTGGGGTATCCGGCGACAGACTTTTCGTCGAAGAGCTGGGATGTCTTTTCTGAACCTGGCGCTCCCGAAATGGATTTTATCTTCACCGTCTGCGACAGCGCGGCTGGAGAAGCGTGCCCGGTGTGGATTGGCCATCCTATGACCGCACACTGGGGTGTTGAAGACCCAGCAGCCGTCAGTGGTTCCGAGGTCGAAATCCAGCGCGCCTTTGCTCAGGCTGCAAGATTTTTGAAGAACCGCATTACTGCATTCCTCAGCCTTCCCACGGAATCCATCGACCGGTTGGCACTGCAAACCAAGCTCCGACAAATCGGGGCGATGGAAGGTTCTACCAAACCACAGGATCGGAGCGCCTGATGTCGACGTTCGAGCGCTACCTCACGATTTGGGTCTTCCTGTGCATCGTCGTAGGCGTTGCACTCGGTCACCTGATCCCTGGCGTGTTCCAGACTATCGGTGCTGCCGAGATCGCCAAGGTCAACATTCCCGTCGCGATCCTCATCTGGCTGATGATCATCCCGATGCTGGTCAAGATTGATTTCCGTTCGTTGAGCCAGGTCAGCACGTTTTGGCGAGGCATCGGCGTTACGCTGTTCATCAACTGGGCGGTGAAGCCGTTCTCGATGGCGCTGCTTGGATGGCTGTTCATTGGATACCTGTTCAGGCCGTACCTGCCCGCTGATCAGATCGACTCCTACATTGCGGGCCTTATTATCCTGGCGGCAGCACCGTGCACTGCGATGGTGTTCGTCTGGTCCAACCTGACGAAGGGAAACCCGCTTTTCACATTGTCCCAAGTTGCGCTGAACGATGCGATCATGATTGTTGCCTTCGCACCTATCGTCGGTCTTTTGCTCGGCCTCTCTGCAATAACAGTCCCTTGGGATACACTGGTCATATCGGTCGGTCTCTACATCGCGGTGCCCGTGGTGATCGCTCAGGTGCTGCGCAGCAGGCTTACCGCTGACGGAACCACCGACGGGCTCGACAGGATATTGGAGAAGCTGCAGCCGATCTCCCTTCTGTCCTTGCTTGTCACACTGGTCCTGCTCTTCGGCTTCCAAGGTGAGCAGATCATCGCCCAGCCGACCATCATCGCGCTGTTGGCCGTCCCGATCCTGATCCAGGTCTATTTCAACTCCGGGCTCGCCTATCTGTTGAACCGGATGTCAGGTGAGCAGCACTGTGTTGCTGGTCCGTCAGCATTGATCGGAGCCAGCAACTTCTTCGAACTCGCCGTCGCTGCCGCCATCAGCTTGTTCGGATTCCAATCTGGAGCGGCGTTGGCAACCGTTGTCGGGGTCCTCATCGAGGTCCCCGTCATGTTGTCCGTCGTCTGGATCGTGAACCGCTCGAAGGGTTGGTACGAGTCCGCCCCCTCCGTCTCCCAAAACACCGCCACCGAAAGACGCTGAAATGAACGTCACCATCTATCACAACCCCGCCTGCGGAACGTCCCGCAACACGCTCGAACTCATCCAGCACGCTGGCATCAAACCGACCGTGATCGAATACCTGAAGACACCGCCTTCACGTGAGCAGCTCGTCAGAATGATTGCGGGTGCCGGTCTGACGGTTCGTCAAGCGATACGGGAAAAGGGCACGCCCTACGCCAACCTCGGTCTCGACAATCCAGCCCTGACCGACGACGAACTTCTCGACGCCATGCTCCAGGACCCGATCCTGATCAACCGTCCGTTTGTGTTGACGCCCATGGGTACGCGCCTATCCCGCCCATCCGAGGTCGTGCTCGACATCCTGCCTGCCGATGCATTCAAAGGGCCGTTTACAAAAGAATACGGAGAACAGGTTCTTGACGAAAAGGGGCAGCGCATTGTCTGAAACATTTCCTGCGGCATCGCCGGCGCATTTTCGCCAGCCCGATCTCGACGCCCTTCGCCCGACATTTTCGACGCATAAGCCGCGCATCCTGATCCTGTACGGTTCGCTGCGGGAGGTATCCTACAGTCGGCTTCTGGCCCATGAAGCTCGCCGTCTGCTGGAGCATTTCGGGTGCGAGGTCAGAGTATTCGACCCGGCAGGTCTGCCGTTGCCCGATGAGGCTCCCGTCAGCCATCCAAAGGTTCAGGAGCTGCGCGATCTTTCAGCGTGGTCGGAAGGTCAGGTTTGGGTGAGCCCGGAGCGCCACGGCTCGATGACCGGCATCATGAAGGCTCAGATTGACTGGATTCCGCTTTCCCTTGGCTCGGTGCGCCCCACTCAGGGCAAGACTCTGGCTGTCATGGAGGTTTCCGGAGGCAGCCAGTCCTTCAATGCCCTCAACCAGATGCGCATTCTCGGTCGCTGGATGCGCATGATAACGATTCCAAACCAGAGCAGCGTCGCTAAGGCGTTTCAGGAATTCGATGCCGACGGCCGCATGAAACCGTCTTCCTACTACGACCGCGTCGTCGACGTCTGCGAGGAGCTGGTGAAGTTCACGCTGCTGACGCGCGATGCCTCCTCGTATCTGACGGACCGCTACAGCGAGCGAAAGGAAGAGGCAGTGAAACTCGAACAGCGGGTTCAGTTGAAGTCAATCTGACCTCATGTATGCCGCCAGACCTTGACCGCCGAAAGCAGAAGGATGACCGCGAGGGCTGGCAGTAGAAAACCAGTCTGCACAATGCCAAGCAGCCTACCGCCGATGAAGGTTCCTAAGATTGACCCAGCTGCCATGACGACGACAAACGCCTTATTGCGGCCGAGAACAGAGAAGCTCTGATCTCGGCTGTAGCGCGAGAAGCCGACGAGCATAGTCGGCAGGCTTACAGCCAAGGAACGAGAACCTGCCAATTTGATATCCGCGCCAAAAAGCAGAACCAGCGTCGGGATGAGCAACTCTCGCCCGCTACGCCCAACAGGGATGCCACGATCCCGATAATGAAACCCGCGATAACGCCTGCGGTGCGCTGCGCTACGCCGGTCAGAAGAGGCTGTCCGGCACTGGCATCGTGACCAATAACCAAAACCACCGCTATAGTGACGAGCAGCACGGATATCACCTTGTACAGGGTTTCCGACTTCAGACGAGTTGCCCAGCCTGCACCGAACCATGCACCGGCAAGGCTACCTGCCAACAGGTTCAAATATGATCGGCCAATGAGCCGCAATCTCTTGAAAAGGCACGGTCGCAGCGCGGAACGGCAAGGCGGACGCGACCACGACTAAGCTCATTGCTTTGTTGAGGATTACCGCCTCCAAAGCAGCAAAATTGACGACGCCGATTAAAAGCGGGAGGCGGAATTCCGCACCACCCAGGCCGATCAATCCGCCGAGGGCTCCAATGGCCGCTCCACCGGAGAAAGCGGCGGGCTTGTTGCGCGACAATGGAGCATTCGCAGAAATTGTCATGACCGATGTATTTCCTCGAACATCACGAAGTTGATAGACTTATGCTTGTGATACCGGTCGATGCAAGTGGCAAGGCCCTGCTGATGTGAGTTGCTTGGCAGAGGCTTTCCCCAAGTTCAGTAAACGCAACGAGTATCTCAGCGCCCATTCAAGATCGACGTGGCGCGATGGACTGCCCCTGCGTCATCGGTCGACAATATTCCCTGAGGACTTCAACTCCCTGACCGCGCTTGAAGCTGACATCTTGATCACGCATGAAGCATCGTCGACCCATAAATATGGGCACACTGAAATCGATGACCTCGCGGAGGTGCTGGGCGTAAAGACCATTGTACATGGTCACCTTCACCAGGACTATCGCGCTACGCTTTCCAACGGCATCAAAGTGATCGGCTTGCCGAAAGCGGGCGTTCTCGTCACGTCGTTCTCAGCGCTGATCGGGTAGCAGAAGAGCCATCATCCCCCCTTCGGCTATTGCGACCTGGCCCCGGATTTCAACACCACCATCTGCGAAGTAGCGCTGAACTGGGCAGTCAGCGAACAACCATGTGCCCAAAACCTAATGACGCCGTCAGCCTCTCGGGCCACGTGATCCGCAACTCGGAAATTTCTATCAGAGCGGATAGCCTACGCCAGCGCTCATAGCGACGAACCAAGGGAGAGCAATCAATAAAAGGACGAGATTTTCGTCTAAAAATTGATTTTATGGCGCACCCGACTGGATTCGAACCAGTGACCTCTGCCTTCGGAGGGCAGCACTCTATCCAGCTGAGCTACGGGTGCATCGCCGGGAGACATTAAAGTCTCAATTGAGGCGTTTCTAGCTGAACCACGTCCCAGCTTCAATGGCTTATTTGGTAAAATAGCAATGAAAAGTCCCACGCCACACAGGAGAAGAATGAATCGTGATTATGCACAGCAAGATTTAACTCTAACTGGTTTATTGTATAATGTTTTTTTGATTGAATTCGGATGAAAAACCGTTCAACTGTGTAAACACAAAATTTTGTTGAGACAGCTCTCCCGTATCTTTGCCTATGACGAGTAATCATAATGACACAAGACAACTATATCAAAAGCAAACCTAAAGGCAGTATTAAGTCAGATATTAATGAATTGGACTCTGATTACTCAAACGAAGAAGTAAATAATTTACGAGAAAAACTTATTAGAACTCAGACTGAATTGAAGGAACAGCGAAATTTAATGCTGCGAGAACTTGAAGGGATGTCTAGAGATCATGAGCAGCAACGATATGAAATGACAAAAGCTTTCTCAGAACGTGAAAAAGATTTTGAAAAACAGAGAATGGAAATGTTTCACGCCCTTTCAGAGCGTGAAAAGGAAATAGAAACACAACGTCATGACATGGCGCTAGAGTATTCATCACGCGAGAAAAACTTAACTCGTAATACAGATGAGATGAGAAAAATATTATCTGAAAGAGAGAGAGTTCTAGAATCTAGACATCAAGAATTTCAGGCAAGATCAGAAGAGATTGAAAAGACAAACTATATTAGACAAAGAGAATTCGAAGCGGAATTTCAAAATAAGGCAAGTGAACTTCGCTCTAAAGAAGAATCACTTGAGAGATCGATAGAGCAATTTGAATCCGAAAAAATCAGATATAACGAAGAAAATAAACAAAAACTTAAATTAAATTCAGGAAAATACGTTAACGATACAATATCGAAGCTTGAATCGAAAGAAAAAGAATTTAGACTTATTTCCTATGCGTGGTCTTTAATTGGTGGGCTAGTATTGCTGGCTGGAGTTTTTTTTATAACATACGTCACATATAGGTCCCTTGCCAGTGTAGTCGATACAATTAATTGGCAAACATTAACTTACTATGCTGTTAGAGGGACCGTGCTAGCCGGTTTGATAGGGGTTATCTCTAGATATTCTTTTGTTTTATCAAATAACGACATGAATGAAGGGCTTCGCACTGCCGACAGAATTCATGCGATCAAATTTGGTCAATTTTATATCGAAACTTATGGTGCCGCCGCTGCTTGGGACGAAGTTAAAGAAGCTTTTCATAATTGGAATGGTGAGAAAGAAACGCATTCGAAGGATAATGTCTCGTCAATTAATTACAATAATTCAGTTGAAGACATTTCGAAAATTATTGAACTAATCAAGAAAATTAAAAGCTAACCTTACTTAGCGATGATATCATCAACTATATACCGTTCAACATATTCTCAACAGAACCATGGCAGTTTTTCTACTATGCTATAGTTACCTTGATATTAAACGTGGATTTTTAAGAGGGCATTTGGCATTCGGAATAGAAATACTCTTTTTAGAGCAGTCATTGATTCACATAGCACGTCTATGGCACTAGTTATCTATGCTTACCGGTCTCCTTATCTAGTGAGTAAATTGAGGACAACGTTAGTGCATTAATGACTTCAATATTACGCCATCTTGTCCTTTTAATCGAAAAAATAATATCAAGTTGAAAATGCATATAACATGATTATCATTACCCGCCCCGAGATATAATTTTCAATATTTATTTGAAAATAATTTTATTAGCATGGCTGCGAAATATATACAATTTTAATTATTCAATAAAACCACTTGCCATAAAATTGACAAGTGGATTTTTGGTATCAATAATATTAAGCGCTATTCCGAAGAATATTTTTTAATTTCTTCTAAATACAATCTTTCACTCTGATCTTTAAAAGATTTCTTACTATCAGCTAATGACGAGATTTTACTATATATACTACCATAAATTATTTTATGGGCATCGTTGTGTATTATTTGATCTTGCGGATTGTCCATTTCTGCATCATTATCCAAAAAAGCATTAAGTAATCCTAAGAGGCCATGTTTATCTATTTCTTCAATTTTTGACCAGTCGCCCTCAATCTCAATACTCTTCCTATAGTATCCGCAGCCATTATCAATTTTTAAGATTTTCATATGTCATGCTCCGTTGCTCATATGCTTCAACTCCTGCTTCGAGATTTCCGAGCAAAACATCCCGTGTTGATATCTCAAGCCCATCTACGGACTTCAGCACTTGGTCAGTTGGTTTTCCTGAGAAAATATTCCAATGCACTTCAGAACCGTTGGCATCTTTTTTTGTATATAGAAGGTAGTCGGGCTGAATTGACGCACCAACGGTATTATTATGAGTTACAATGATTACTGGCATTTTCTTAGACATTTCTTTGATTATCTCATTTACATCGGCTCTAAGAAAATTGTTGTCAAATGAGGATTCGGGTTCGTCTATTAGCAAAGCATCCGCTCCGTCAGCTCTTTCTATTTTATCCAATAGAAAAAATTCTGATCTCTCGCCACCTGACGCATCATGCCCAAATTTATTAAGAATTTTGTATTCTACTTTAACTAAATACTTAGCATAAGAAGCTGCTTCTACTGGATCGCCTATTTTTTTTAACTCATTGATGAAAAGATATGGATCATCGTATTTGTTATAAGCGTTACTGAACGCCCGATTGGATCGTGATATTTCCTTTAATTCTGCGGCACGCCTAAATGGCCCAATTTCAGCTACAACCTCAAATCCTCTTTTTTTCTTTCGTAGCGGTGTTTTAGGTCTTCTCGCGGTTTCCACAACTTCCCTAAAGCGTTCCACCTTTCTCTTGTTCAATGCGACACTGAGCAGGTTAACCTCTTTAATCATGGTGGCGGAGGATTTTCTTTGAAGTTTTGATTTTATGTCGCTTATTAGGCTGTTTATCCATTCTTTTTTGGCATTTATCTCATTTTCTTCTCCATAAGTTTGCATCAAATCCAAGTATAGAGATTTTATGCTATCTTGTGATAGATGCTTATTTATTATATTTCTGTATTCAATATTACTCAATAGATGCTTTGTGGATTCTACTAATTTGATTAATCCTTCAAGATTCTTTATCGGAAATTCGTCTTCACTATATAGCTTTGCTTTCGAAAATATGTCCTGCTTACTCTTTTCTTGAGCATGTTCTTTGAGGCTTATAAGATATTTGTCTAGTGAATTTAGGTCAGCATCGATATCAATACTAATGATATCATCAACAATTGTCTGGAGATTTGATAAGTAGTCACGCGAATATATGCTTGTATTTTCTGTAAGATAATCTTTGAATTTTTTCTCGTCTTCTGCGTCATTTCTTGCTACTAGGTCAAATTGTCGGATATATTCGGTGTTTTCATCACCAAACCACTCAAAAATTCTGCGTAATGTATGGGATTTTCCAGACGACCTGTCACCTAAAATGACATTGAGTCCCGTAGAAACTTTTTGTCCATCTGGAAATATTTCAAGTAAGTTATTTCCATGATTCCGCGAAAGCGCTACTTTACGTTTGTCTCTGAGCGCCTCCTTAAGTGAGCCAAACGTTAAACCTCCGCAATCAACGTAAGTTTGTTTTGTTGGAAGCGGGTTTAATTCATTGCTTATTCTGCAATCGCTAAAAAATAGTGGGACAAGTGTTTCTCTATCCTTAATGCAAGAGATAAATTTTTTTGGGCTACTGACTTCTCCGCAAAAAATATTACGACCAAATAGACTTATAAATTCTGGCCTTATCTTTGGATCCTTCTGATAATGAGGGATCAATATGTAGTCGTTCGGATTTCCTAATTTTTCGATTAATAAATTACATCGCATAGAATTATTGTGATCAATCCAGTTTTTGTGGATATCTGAGCATATAGCATCAAACTTTTCTATATCTGAATTTTTATGTATAACTAGTAGATGGAAATCTTCAACGTCGACTTCGATGCCTGGTAATACCAATATATCTAGCTCTTTCACTATAAGATAAAACTGAGTTTTATCAAAAAAGTTATGATTAGTGATAGCAATGCAATCCAATTTTGCGTCTGTTACGTATTGTTTCATCTTATCGATGCAAAATGTGAAGCCATTATCTTGATTAGTGCTTTTTGTATGTATATGAAGATCTATCTTTTTCATATTCCATCTCTTTTTGGCTTTTTTTATCAGCTTTATGTTTCATGCTGCTGCTCATTTATACAGATAAATCTAAAACAACAAATATTAATAACAAGTAGTTTTCTTGCTTTTTCAAACACTAATGTAGAAATTGAATTAGTGAGTGTGAGACAAAAAAATTTAGGTAAATAATGATGGTAAATGAAATTTATGCGCCTATATCGGCTTGATCTGTTTACCGGAAGCAAACTGTATCCGGCAATGCAAGATGGATATTATGTCCTTTGTGATCCGAAGAACGGTAATCAAAAGCATCGAGCGAAAAACAAGGTTTTGGTTCGTGATGAACAAAAGGTGATTGACCTGATCATGAAGGTTTTTCGGTGCGTTTGGGGACTGATACCGCGCCATCATTGGCTCGGCGAAATCTATTTATTGACGGCAAACAATTAGCTGATGATTGAGCTCCTGTTGAAGCATGGGGTCTAAAAGATAGAATTGTAGCCTCTGTTCTTTGCTTCCTTGCGACAAAAATTGATGCAATATCAGTATTTCTTCTAAGAGAGTCGATTAATAGATTTCAGGAGGAGGTCGGACGCCTATCGACAGTTTTCACCTCGACTATACTGTTTAATCTAGCTTGATCAGTTTACTGAGAGACGGCATGTCATGTTCTCAGTCTCATCAATGTGCGGCAAAAACTTCTGAGACTTCAATCATCACGATCGTTTCCCGTCTTGCAACCGGCTATCCGCATGCAGGATGCCTTAGTGCGTCTGGTGCTAATCGTGCTCGTGAATAATCTCATCCTCGAAACACAATCGAACTCCCTCAATATTTTTACAAGACCCCGTTGACTTCGCAATTGTAACGGTAGATATAGTTACCGTAACGAGATATATCGTTACGGAGAAAGTGTTATGGCTAAAACTAGAGCCGAGATTCAAAAAGAATACCGAGAGCGCAAGAAAGCTGAAGCTCAGGCTAAACGCGCTAAGCCAACCCCAACTGTCAATCCACTGATCTCACAAACCTCGCGCTCGTTTGCTGCTTTTCTTAAGGAGCGCGAGAGCCACATAATGTTTCCAGAAAGTCTTCATTGGGTTGGAATTGAGATCGGGGCTGATCTGACAAGCGAGCGGCCTAGGCTAGAGATGGCAAAAGCTTGGCAGGAAATGGGCTTGAAAGTGGATAGTCTCACGGTTGCAACTGCCATGGTCGAGGTCTTGACCGAGGCCGCCAAGGAAATTGCCGAATATATCAATGCTTTCAAGTTGGAAGAGATTGAGCATCAGTTAGCAATAGCTGCTCCCGCAAAAGCACAACACCTCGAAGCTTTAAAGAAGCGGTTGGCAAAGAAGACCAGCCATTTCTTTGCAGTAATTGATTGAGCCTGTGCAACCGTTGCACACGAAAGGGTTGAAAATGGAAACTTTGACTTCTCATGATTACGCAGAACTCGACAAAGTGCTTGCTGATCTTGATATCAATAGCGCGAATGCTGATAGCGCACCGATACAGGCCAACATCCCGGCCCGAGCAAGAGACACCGTGGCTTCGAACAGTCATGTTGATCAGCGTGCTGTTTTCTATCAAGGTTTACAAGATGCGGATGCTAGAGAACTTCAGGTGACTGCCGAGCGCATTCGGAAGCGTCACCGTGCGAGTATCATTGACACGGGTAAAGACCTTCAGAAAATCAAAGCTGGTATGGATGGTATCTTTACGCAGTGGCTAAAAGTCGAATTTGATATGTCTGCTCGCACTGCTTGGAACTATATTAGCACAGCAGAGGCATTCGGAAGCACGCCAGAAGTGGTTGACGCGCTTCCGCCTGTTGTCGTTTACAAACTAGCGGCACAAAGCACACCTCAGAGTGTTCGAGATGCTGTTGTGCAGGAAATCATCGCAGGCACTATCCCGAAGAAAGGCGATCTTGATTACCGTATTGCGGAGGCTAAGGAAGTAAGTCGTAAGGAACAACAAAAGCAGAAGGAAGAGCAGTTGGTGGTAAAAGAGGCTGCCGCCGACGCAAAGGCGTGGGGGGATAAAGAAAAGAAATTGAAGGAGATAAATGTAAGCGATGAGGAGATTGCGAGGCAACGTAAGGAATGGGACGCTTCCAGGTCACAGAGAGAACAAGAGAGGCTTGCTGGCAAGCGGCACCAGAAGGATGAACCGCAGCCTAAACGAGTTGTAGAGGACAGTGAAGATACTCAGAATAGAGCGCGTCAGGCTGCTGAATTTATCAAGCAGCAGTTGGGTAGCAAGCTTGAAAATCTTCGCAACATTTTGGGAGAGGATGTTGATGCGCTTGTCTTTGCGCGTGAGCTAGCGCAGGGTTTGCTCCGCTAGGGAGATTATCGGCCCTTTGACTGCCTTATCGCTTTCTGCAAGTAGTTTAGGGCATGTCATTAATCTGCCTAAAGTGCCGTAGATGCGCATCAAGGTAATCTACGTCTTCTCTCCTGATGACGGGTCATTATGAGCTTTTACGAGTGGGCGTTTCCGTTATTACACGCAAGCGCCCATACCATTGATCCATTTCGGCTATAACGGGCTGTAAAACGCTTGGATCGACACCGTTACTGCCACCGTCCCAGAAGTATATTTCCTGAACCGGAAACGCTAAATCAGTCGTATATAGCTTTAGCGAGAGCTTGGTAATCTTGTTCTCATTGCGCTTGGAGCCGGACAAACCGCCGAGCAGTAAGCCTGCGGGTCCCAAAAGCACACCACCTACTGCTGCACCAGCCGCCTGACTTCCTCGGTTCGTCTTTGTAACGCTCATATCATCTCTGACGACTTCAATCGCGATTAGTTCATCGAATGGATAAACGATCGGTGTTAGGGACATGGATCTCGTCTTAACGGCATTCAGAACAACTGCGATTTTCTTTCGGCCTCTGTCTATTGCAATCGCGTTGTCACACGTTCCGGATTTGAAAATTAGGTCGGCAGAAAAATCCTGAATGCCGCTGAGGCGCTGATCAATGAAATTCTCTCTGCCTTTGTCGACCGCAAAAATGATCCAGACAATAACACCGACAATTATGGCACCAATAAGCAATGAGAATAGCAGTGCGCCCATATCCCCTCCGATGCGGCAATGAAGTTTATGCTGCACAAAAGGGAACCCCTATCCTAAGCCTCAAATAGCTAATTAGACATGAGAGGAAGTCGTTGATTTTTAAAGACGGCTTCTAATGGTCAACAACTAAACCCACACCGCACAAAAGGGTTCCTTTTCGTCAAGTGGGGAATGCCTATCATCGTCTAGGAATAGCTGAATAATCATAGCTAGTTACCGGAATGAGCGTGATGAAGAAAATAGGATATGCCCGTGTTTCAACCAGCGATCAGAATCCTGATTTGCAGCTAGCTGCATTGAAAGCTGCGGGATGCACTAAGATTTTCAGCGACCTCGGCGTTTCCGGTGCCGACTTTCAAAGAGACGGACTCAATGAGGCGCTGAAGTCCTTGCGTAACGGTGATATGCTTGTCGTATGGCGGCTAGATCGACTTGGACGGTCACTGGTTGAGCTTGTGCGCCTTGTAAACGAACTCGGCCAGCGAAAGATTGAGTTTCATTCATTAAGCGAGGCTATTGATACATCCTCGTCCGGTGGTCGGCTACTGTTTCATCTATTAGCTGCAATGGCGGAGTTTGAGCGTTCGCTTATTAGTGAGCGAACGAAAGCCGGAATGTCTGCTGCCCGTGCTCGTGGCAGTCAGATAGGACGGCGACCAGCGATGACTGATGAAGAGCGCCGGAATGCACACCTTGTTCTCGCGGAGGGTTCAGGGTCAGTCGATGACATTGCAAAAAAGCACAATATTCATCCGCGAACGCTGCTTCGCATCTTGAAGCACGAGGGTTGCACGCGGAACACTTCTATTTGAGTCATAGCGAGTCAGCGGTGAGCGCTGAATGAAAATACAGACCAACCTAGCGCACAAGCGAGAATGCGTGCCAGTGAGTCATTTTGAGCGTTTGCAACCAAGTGGCAAACAAATCGAATAACTCTCTATTTTTCTTACCGGAGCAATCGGTAACGAAAATTCATATGAGTGCTGGCTTAATTGGCTGACACGGATGCTAATGACGCACACCCCGTTCTTCCGCCAATATAATCCGCAGATCCTGCTATCTTCAGGTTGGCGGCCTGTGGTGCATTGCCCTTACTGCTCTGGATGACTCTATTTACTTCATAGCGACTCACAGGTGCGCACAGTGAGGTTTTGTGTGGGAATGTCGTCGAACACGTCTGCTAACCACCAGTGAGTCTTAATGCGGCTTGCAAACAGTAATTGATCTTAGCTGATTGTAAAATTGAACATACGCTATAGAAGCACTGGAGATTGTTGATCAGCCGAAGAGTGCATCATGAGTAACGATACCGCTAACCCTGCACCCTCCATTTCGTTGATCAACGTGAAGACAGCGCAGCACTTGGGTTACTTGAACTATGAGATCATCGAACTAACCAATGCACAAAAGCGATTGACCGGACGGCAAGCGCTGAAGCCCATAATTGATCTTTCTGACTATACAACGAAAGCTGTCATTGACTGGATAGATATTCGTGTCTTGCTTAACCGTAAAACGCAGTTTCAGTGGTTGCAGGGCGATATAGAGAAACTTATCGGAAGAAAAGTTCACGTCGAAAACTCGCTTGGACGAGCTCAAGCCAATGAATCGGACGAAAAGTTTGTAATCCGGTTTCAAGAACCGGACATTAAATCTCTGCGTGTAATATTTGCATTAATTAAAGAGAAATACGGCTTAGGGCTCGATCCATTAATTTGCGGGATTGAAATAAGCGTCGATTTCTATCCCAGAACACCCGGAGAGTATGAACGCGCAAAGATTGTGCGCGTGCTTGCCAATCATATTCTTGTTAAGCGGGATATAATCACGGATCACCGTGATAGACCGAGATCAGTGTGGGGACAGAATAAAGGAGACTATCAACGGTTATTAGCCGGAAATCCAAATTTCAGTGAGGGAGCAAATAGAAGGTTGCTGATCGAGACAGAATGGGATCATGCACCCTATTCAGATGCTACAGTTACTATCGGTGCGAGAGAAGCTGACGTTCGCTGGCGCATTATGGATAAAACGCTAGATACGCAAAATCGGGAGGCCGGGACATTCAAGTCGCTGGCTGAGAAAGATAAACGTGCACGCGTAGAAGTCACACTTACCGGAGATGCATTATCGGAAATATGCCCAATGTATTTTCAGGAACTTACTCAATTGAACTTTGCGCACCTTCAAGCACGATATTTTGGTTTTGTGCTTCCGACGCTGTCCGGAAGAGTGGTTCATAAAACAAAGTGGCGACAAGCAATTACAGTCGCTAGAGACCGGCTGAGAATAGCTAAGTTTCGTAAGACAGGTGGTATCGGTTTAAAGGCCATGGACGATGCTGTAGGGGAAAGGCAGAAAATCTTACGAAAGCAATCTTTACGAGATATGCATGATAGAGGTTTGAAGCTACCGGCGAAGAAGAGAATTGGTATGGGAGCAACTCAGACGTTTGTAGCTTATGAAGAACTGAACGAACGCGTGCTGACAGCTTTGAGGAGTTTGGGCGAGCGCGTGCGTAAGGGATTTATGAAATAGGCGGCGCGAACTTTTTTTGAGGCTTCTCTGCTAGTTGCTGTTCAGCCTACGTTTTGTATTGGCCCTCTATAAAGGCAACCTGCTTATAATAGACATGTTATATAAGTTATTAGGCTGAAAATCAGCGTGTTTCTCGAAATCCAAGCATTTCAGTGGCTGTAGACATGCGAAATGTAGCTCGTTGAGCAAAACTGACTCAGAAAAACTTGCAAAAAGTGTTTGGGTGAAAAGCGAAACAGTTTCGTTTTTTAAGCTAATTTGTATTCATGCAGGTGCTCATCGAGGTTTGCGTTATTTCGCTTTCTCAAGAATGTAAATTTCAGAAAAAAGCCGCCAAAGCTAAAAATACGCTCGCATTTGTCAACTTAACGGAAAGTTATGGTAAACAATCTTCGTAAGACTTTTAGGAAACTTGAACGCTCGGTAGGTGCAAAATATTTCCCTCTGAAGCCCAAAACTGGGTTTCTTATTCGGTGGTTCCTTGTCAAAACGTAAAGCAATCACTGTCAGGAGAGGTGGATACATTTCCGGATTGCGATAGCACCAAAAAGCATCCCCTTTAATAAAAGCGGATTTTTCTAGGACTTCGCTGTTTCTGACATTCTGGCTTTGCTGTTTGGTAGATTAGTCTACCCTAAGCGATCAACCAAGTCGGTGGCCCGTAAATGGCTGTAACGCTGCAACATGCGCAGTTCTTTATGACCGCTTATGGTAGCCGCTTCGATCACGTTCAACCCCTTCTCTAAAAGCCGCGAGATTGCCTCGTGACGCAGGTCATGGAACCGGAAGCCCGTCATACCAGCGCGTTCACGCAGATGCTCCCACGCCTGTCCTACGGCTGATTTTGTAAGCGGAAAAACACGTTGATCTATGGTGCTCGCTTTAAGTTCCGTGAGCGTCCGTAATGCAAGTTGCGACAACGGAATATCTCTGCTTTCACCGTTCTTCGTCATTTCAAGATGTGCAATCCGGCGGCTAAAATCTATATCTGTCCATTGCAGCGAAAGGATTTCACCTTGGCGCATAGCTGTCTCCAATGCGATGATGATCAGAGAACGCATATATGGATTACGTGCGCTGTCAGCAGCGTCAAATAGCTTTTGCTCCTCGCCGTCCTCTAGGCGGCGTTCTCTTCCTCTTGATGGTGATGGCCGCCTTATCATCCGGCACGGGTTTTGCATCAGATGCACACCCCATTCTTTACGACCAATATCGATAGCATGAGCTAACGTGTTCAATTCCTTGAGAACCGTAGACGGCATGACCACTTTCAATCGTTCGTCACGATACATGGCAAGATCAGTAGGGCTGAGCATAGCAAGAGTTCGATAAGCAATTTCGTGCTTCATAAGCACGCGCACTCGGTAGACTTCAGTCTGAGCACTTCGCTTCTGCGGCGTAATTTCAGTCACGTAACGCTCAAGCAACTCCCGGAGCGTCATCTTTTCGGCAAGGCGCGTATCGATAAAGCCGCCACCTCGATCAAGTTCTGTTTCGAGATTACGCGCCCACTTTTCAGCATCACCCTTTGTGTCAAAGCTCTTTGCACGCGGCTTAATACCTTTGCGGCGAACCTGCGCCTGCCAGCGGCCTCGTAATTTGCGAATTGTAGCCATAGAAACTCCATTCGGTATCTCTATGGTCTGTAGGATGCCCCTATAAGGATGCCAAGGATTATCCCAATCGACGGTCTTGACGGTTTCGTCCGGCATTGCATCATGGTCAGCAGCGAGAAACGTGGGAGCAGTGAATAGTGGCGGGGTTGTGCCGATTGACCCGCTTTACGTCTGTAAAACACCACCAAACATCGAGGAAATAAGGGGGTTTGTGATGCCGTCGTCCGTATTTCTAGGGCAGCTCTTTCTCAGAGATCCGGGCTCACGCACGCTTGCCAAGCTTCTATATGGGAGGGCGGCGGGAAAGTGCCGTATCGCTCATTGTGACGCGAAAACACGTCATACTACAATATTAACTAATTGATATAATGAGGATAATTGAGGGGTGAAGTGCGGCTTCGGGACTCTTCGGAGGGCAGCACTCTATCCAGCTGAGCTACGGGTGCATCGCCGGGAGGCATACCGCCTCAATCAATCGCGTTTCTAGCCGAACCATGCCATGTCTTCAATGGCTTATTTGGTAAAACAGCCAT
>Ga0308165_1001794_pt1 | contig 28372 bp, 25 predicted proteins | sample PhyWR2_FD_201032 | JGI IMG/M metagenome (GOLD analysis project Ga0308165, IMG submission 201032) | Phyllosphere microbial communities from UC Gill Tract Community Farm, Albany, California, United States - DLSLW.R2 | ecosystem: Host-associated > Plants > Phyllosphere > Unclassified | place: USA... | reverse complement strand
TACCGATAAAGTTAAAACCTTCTGCAGACAGTTCACGGTTACGGCGAATAGTGTCCTGGAAGAAGGTATTGCCGCCATCAATAATGATGTCGCCTTTATCAAGGTATGGCTTCAGGGAATCAATGGCAGCATCAGTGCCCGCGCCCGCTTTCACCATTAACAGGATACGACGTGGGGTTTCAAGAGACTCGACGAATTCTTGTACCGTGTAATGTGGGACCAGTTTCTTGCCTGGGTTCTCGGCAACAACTTCTTCGGTTTTTTCACGGGAACGGTTAAAGATGGAGACGGTATAACCACGGCTCTCGATGTTGAGCGCCAGGTTGCGCCCCATCACTGCCATACCGACAACGCCGATCTGCTGCTTGGACATTTTGTACTCCTGTCAGGGAAAATACCCCGCCGACTGCTAACGGCGGGTGAAGTGATGAACATATTAACTCATGTTATGGGCCAGAAGGTAGCAATAGATGTCTTCTTAAGACCTTACTTATTATGCTTATTGTCGGCCTGTAAATGCATTAATATGCACCGTCACGATGAAGAACAACCTTAACTGTCTTAAACAAAATAGCGATATCATTCCATAACGACCAATTTTTGACATACCAGGAATCAAAGTAGACGCGAGTATCGTAATCTACATCATTACGACCGCTGACTTGCCATAACCCCGTCATCCCCGGTTTAGCCATCAAGTAGTAATCAACATTTTCGTCATATCGCGGCAGTTCCTCAGAGATGATAGGCCTCGGACCCACTAAGCTCATCTGCCCTTTCAATACGTTAAATAGCTGCGGAAGTTCGTCGAGACTTGTTTTTCGGATAAAACGGCCAACTGAAGTAATGCGCGGGTCATTTTTCAGCTTAAAATCACGGTCCCATTCTTCACGAGCAGCAGGATCTGAATCAAGAAGTTTTTGTAGCACCTCTTGTGAATTCATCACCATCGAACGGAATTTATAGCATGGGAAAAGTTTGCCATGTCTGCCGACTCGCATATGTCCATAAATAGCTGGGCCACCATCACGTTTAACTTTGTACCAAAGATAAATAAGCAGCGGCGAAGAAAGTAAGATAATAAGTGACGAACACACGATATCGAAAGTACGCTTCAGAAAACGAGATGTACGTTTAGCCAGATTATTATGAATTCGCAGCAGCATAACTTCGTGGCTAAAGATGAATGACATATCGGTGTTGTAAAGCGGTAATCCTCGCAGCGAAGGGATCACGGTAACTGAACGACAATCTTTCTTAGATAGCTCTCGCAACCAGTTAATCGTCTTATCGCTGTTTACCGTTTCAAATGCGACGATAAAATGGATATCACCTGTTTTTTTCATCTGCCAGAGACTATCAGGGTCACACAACACAGGAAGCCCCTGTAGCATCGACTCTGAAGAATCTTCGTCATAGAATGCGACAACATCAAAACCAAGCATTTCCTCACTCTGCAAAGCAAAATATGCCTCAACAGCATTACTTCCACTTCCCATAATGATGGTTTTTTTCTTCCATATACCGAGACGATTGAGCAGATGCTTCGTCATAGCCCTAAAAAAAGGCAGCAGGATCAATGCAAAGGTCCAACAGAAGACCCACACATAGCGGGAGAACTGCCATTTTGAAAATGCGACTAAGGCGAGGTCCAGGACCGCGAATATAATAATTGTCCTGAGGATTTCCTTGAGCTCAAACCAGAATGGCTTACGGTAAGAATAATGCCGTAAGCGAACCCAGAACCAACCGACGCAGATTAGGCTAAGGATGACGTGAGAGATGATACGCATCTCTAACTGAACATTAGGAATGAAACGATAGATATCGTTAAATATCCAGTACACGCAACCAATAGAAAGTGCCAGCGATAAGTTAAAAAATATAAAATCCGATGCAGCTAAAAAGAATTTACAGAGCAGTGGATTATATTTATTTGAAAAATTATCAGTATCCATAGCGCTACCTGAAATTAACGTGGGTTAATGTTGAAAACAGGCATTTGCTCCTGATTTTCCTGACATAAGATAAATTTATTTGCAACATCAATCGCTTCACGAATGGTTACATCCATATCCAGATAACGATAGGTGCCAAGACGACCAATAAACGTCGTATTATTCAATGCCATAGCTTTGTCGAGGTAACGATTAAGCAGTTCCTTCTCCTTAACCATACGAATAGGATAATATGGAATATCATCTTCGGTGCAGAAGCGACTAAATTCTCTATAGCAGGTTGTTTTATCGTGGTTTTCCCACGGAGAGAAATGCTTATGTTCAGTAATTCGAGTAAAGGGTACGTTTTCTTCGCAATAGTTTATAACTGCCGTACCCTGATAATCACCGTCAGTAGAGAATTTTTCAAAATCAAGTGTTCGATAACCTAAGCGTCCTTCACTAAAGTTGAAATAACCATCCAGCGCGCCCGACCAGAAAACATGCTGATAGGCACCACTTTCTTCTGCGGTAAAGACAGTATCGGTTTTAACCTCAATGAGGGCATGATCTAAAATTTTAGACACCATCTCGGTGTAGCCGTTTTTAGGCATCCCTTGATACTGGTGATTAAAATAATTGTCATTGTAATTAAAACGTAATGGTAAACGTTTTAAAATACTTGCAGGTAATTCGGTTGGCTCGCAGCCCCACTGTTTACGGGTATAACCTTTAAAGAAGGCTTCATAAAGCTCACGACCAATCATACTAATCGCCTGCTCCTCAAAGTTTTGAGGATCAACTAAAGATTTATCCGCTTTAGATTCGATAAAAGCGCGCGCTTCATCCGGGCGTAACGTTTTATTGAAAAACTGATTGATGGTATGCAGATTGACCGGAAGAAGATAAACATTACCTTTAAAAATCGCTTTCACGCGATTAGTATAAGGCATAAATTCAGAGTATTTATTCACAAAATTCCAGACTTCTGTATCGTCAGTATGGAAAATGTGTGGGCCGTAGACATGCAGCATAACATTGGTTTCTGAGTCACGTTCTGAATGGCAGTTACCTGCAATGTGAGAACGTTTGTCAAATACAGTCGACTCGATGCCCTTCTCAGCAAGTAGTCTTGCTATAACAGCTCCGGAAATCCCTGCCCCAACAATAGCTATTTTCATTTCTTACCCCAAAAATGTCGTTTTAACAGCCCGATGCCTTTCAATAATAAATTTTCGCCGTCAAGATTAACTACGGGCATATACTTAATGATAATTTTACCATGCTGATGGTGTAGCCAAACATTAAAAAGCCGCTCAGCCATAAATCCAAACACACGCTTCTGGTACGCATCATAATTTTGATAATCAATTTTTTTCTCAAGAGCAAATAAAATTGGAAATAGCCAAGAGAAATAATTATCAATTAATGCTTTTTTACAAACAAACATGTTATATAAGCTAATTTTTTTTCCGTCCATCACAGCGTCGAAATCGGCGAGATATTCTGGACTTTGCAATGCAACTTCATCACGGAGTTGAGTATAATCAGATTTATGATGAGCGTGTATATAATGATCTTTTATAGTGGTAATATAATAATTACGAGGTTTAGCAACTAGGAGATCGGCATGACACAATAATTGTTCTAATTCTTCTGTCGATGCAATACGTTTCCCTTTGATCTTTAAGACATCACGGGAGGATGAAAAATAGCGGCGGTAGTGTGCAAGGCCAACTACATCTTCGTTCGAGTTTTTCCAAATCCAGTAGGCAGCAGTAAGTTCACAGAAAGATGGATTTAATGAGGCAATACTATCATCAGTGCAATCCTCAACATATCTTTCGGATATTTTTTTTGTATTGCCGCCCACCTTAATAGGCAAAAATCCATCATCACTAGGGAATTCATACTCCCTGTGGCTCACAATGTAAACCTTCATAAAAATAATAGCCTTCCGTTTCTAGAACAATAAACTTGAGATAACACTGCTCATCAGGGCATCGTAATTATTAAAACATAAAATAATTATATTTTAGTTTTGCTCGATAATGGCCCAACTTTTAACCATACGCTTAAACATATTTTCAAGATCCATTGATGGGTGCCATCCCAAAGCTCTTAATTTATCAGAATTAAGCTTCAATTTAACTGTTGGCGCATAACCATAGTTGCCAAGATCTTTAGGAATCTGCACATCAACTTTAATTTCATTGTGTGCTAACTTATCCGCCACCAGTTTAGCCATATTTATAATGGAACTATGGTTACAAGCAACATTATAGCTTTGACCTTTCTCCCCCTGCGACAGCAATAAGAAAATGGCATAAATAGCATCTGCTGTATAACAGTAATTCCCTTCAGACTCACCAGTCGTATGAAGAATAATATCTGAATGATTCATCGCGCTCTTAGCAAACTGAGCAAAAACACGGTTATCAGAGAATGGGACTCCAGCACCAAATGTTTGTGCGAGACGAGCACTACATACACTCAAATCAAACTGAGCAGCATATGCATTACATAAAGCTTCACAGACTCGCTTACTTTCTGGGTAACAGCTTCTGACTTTACTCAAATCAATATAACCAAGCTTATCTTCAGTCGCATTATCATACCCATCAGCAACTTGACCATAATATTCCATTGATGAAATATATACCATTTTACAGTGCTTATGGTCTTTAATATAATTTAATAGATTTTTGGTGCTTTCGAAGGCTGTCAATAAAACGCCAGTAGGGTTCTCAACCATCTCCTTAGATGCCGTGATACTAGCCGTATGTATGATATGATCAATCTTATCGCTGAGAACTAGTGGTTCTAATAAGTTGATTTCCACAAACGTCAAATTTACATCTGGTAAAAAATCAGAAAAAGTATTCTTAGCTTTTTCAATATCGCGGACGCAGGCAACAATCGTTATGTTTGTATTACGTGTTTTATTTGCATAAAGAATACTTTTTACCACCAGGGAACCGACAAGCCCCGTAGCACCTGTAACCAAAATGGTGCTATTTGAAAAGTAATCATCATGGAAAACTTTCTCAGAAATAAAGTCGAAATCTTCTTTTAAAATAGTATCAATAATCATTTCTCGTCCCCACGTTTAAAACCATAAAGCTGCTCATCCTCTTCTAACGAGAACATTGCTTTTGCTAAGTAAAAATCTTCCTGAGTGGTAATTTTAATATTTTCAGAACCACACTCTACAATATTCAATTCACATTCAGGATAATATTTTTTGACAATGGCGCAAGAATCAACAAATGAATAATCATTTTCGGCGATTGCTTGAATGTGGGCAGACTTCAGTAAATTTACATCAAATGTTTGTGGTGCTCTTGCCATATATGAATTATTACGAGCGAGAACGCCATTGATTTTATCATCGACTACAGAAACCAATGTTTCTTTGGCTTTTACACAGGTAATCGCAACCTGGCGTTCAGTTGCAACTTTAATATTTTCCTTTATCAAAGCATTGCTAATAAATGGTCGAACGCCATCATGAATAATAACAATACCTTCATCAATCTCTTTTAAACCGTTATAAATTGATTGCTGTCCTGTTTCGCCCCCAGAAACAACTTTTTTAACTTTTGTTATTCTATATTCTTCAAGTAGTTTATTTAAATAGTCTTCCCATCCTTTGATAATAACAACAACAATATTATCAATCGAATCACTTTGTTCAAAGACCTCTAATGTATGAATAATAACTGGCTTACCGTATATTTTTAAAAATTGTTTAGGCAGGTTTCTGGAGTTCATCCGGGACCCCGTTCCCCCTGCAAAAATCACTGCGTGATTCATTTTACACCTTACTCCTAACAAATTTATTTTTGATTTGATCAAATATAGTAAACAAAAACTTTTCTTTTAGTAAAAATAAGAACATAAAGTACAATATAAAAAATGCACTTGCGCTAATAAGAAATACAACTACCTCGTTGTAACTTAGGTATGCGTTCAATATTATAGATATCGAGCTAGCAAAACTGAGGCTAATAAATATCTTAAAATAACTAATTTTAAGGAAAAGAATTGTGAAAAATTGTCTTAACACCCAAACCTGTATTACTAAGATACATAACTCGGCGACAGCAACTGATATGGCTGTACCAATCGCACCCAGCCTTGGCATAAGTATAAAATTAAGAAGCATATTTACTACAGCAGCGCAGATAACTGAATAACACAGATATTTTTCTTGCTTCAATGGGATCAACATCTGGATCCCTGTTAGATTCGATACACCTACGATAAAAATAATGATAGAAAGTATTTGCAATGGGACAACAGAACCGTCATATGCTGGGCCGGCGAGAATTAACACAGCAGTTTTCGAGAAAATAACACAAAAGGCTGCCAGTGGTAGGGACATAATAAAAATGAATTGCATTGATTTTTCAATCACATTATTAAATTCATTTTTCATCCCATTTTCAACGTAATAACTAAGACGGGGTAATAAAACAGCACCCAATGCGGTTATGATACTCACCATCACATCTTTTATGCGATACGCTGCATTATAATAACCGACTTCTGCATTTCCTTTCCAGAACCCGAGTAAAGCAACACTGATATTAACGTAAAAAGCCACAGCAAGAGTGATAACAAAAAATGTTGCCATCGGTTTTATATGTTGTTTAAAACTATAGTTTGTATATTTCTTAATATTAATAACTTGCTTTAAATTAAATAAATTAACAATTCCTGAGCCTACAGTTGCCAGAATTATAATAAATGCATAAATACTGTAATCATCTGATGTTTTTACGCAGGCAAATATAAGAATAAACGCTATTATCTTAAAAATAATAGATCTTATTGTGATATAAAAATATTGTTCAACACCTTTATACAACCACTCAACACCAACGATTGTGAATAAAATATTCACTCCGGATATAATAAACAGTTCTTTTTCTACTTTTAACTCAGGGATTAAAAACACACCTAAGATATAAATTGCGTATACAATAGCCATCAACAGCACGTTGATTAACATTATTTCCTGGACGACTTTAGATAATTTATCTTTGTCATCTCGCACTCTAGCACATGCCCTGATACCGTAATTAGCGACACCAAAAGCAGCTAGAATTGTGAAATACGATACGATAGAATACGCGAATGCAACCTTTCCTGTACCTACTGGTCCTAACACACGCGATACATATGGAAACGTTATTAACGGAAACAAGAAATTTGAAACCGTTAAGAGCATATTCATAGCAAAATTAAATTTTAAGGTTCTAAATTTCATATAATTTATTTAAATAGATTGTTTTTATATAACCCATAATAGCCTAATGCAAAAAAGAATGGGTTAAAATCAAGTTGAACCATATGAGGATTAACACTAATATCTATTAGTGCAATTATCATTACTAAGCCGAAATAGGTTTGATTCTCTGATACGATCCTTTTCCCAACCTTAATAAACCCTACGGCAATGAGTATAAATAGAACAATGCCATAATCTAATAATACCTTCAAGTATCCAGCATCAATCACAAATAAACTATCACCATCTGACTTTTCAATGACACTTACGTAATCTATTTTCTGACCAAGAAGACTAATTCCATAGTCGACAAACCCTTTATGTCCATAGTATAAGCGTCCACTAAGCGCTTGGTTTAGTTTGTTCATCCAAGATATATCAGGATTATATGATACATTTAAATAAATTGAAATAAGCGCCAATATCAAGAAAAGATAAACTGTCGTTAATTTAAACAAATGCCCAATACAAAAGGATTTATAAGTGAGCTTAAAATACTTTAGGAGAATAACTCCAAATAACAACAAATTAACCAAATAGTAGATTGCTCGCGTGTCAGTAAATATATACATTATATAATTCATGACAGCTATGACGAATATTTCAATAATAGTTATTCTATTTTTTCTTAAAAAGACCCACCCTAGATACAAAAACAATGAAATATTGGGTAAGTATGTAGGATACTTATAACCTAGTGGAGTTCTATATGTTCCATCAGCGCGGTACATCTCGAAGTTAGAGTAGTGATATAAATCCAATGCATATGTTGAGAATACAAATAGCATTCCAAGCGAGACAGCAAACAAAAAAGTTTTGACAACCAAACTAAAATCAACATATTTCACAAATAAGAAAAATATAAAAACAGATATTGTGATTCTTGAGTAATAATAACTAACAAGAAAAACTATGCAAATAAGAAAATCGAGAAGGCTACATTTGTTTAACTTATAGAAAGCCCCCAGTAAAATGAACGATGATATATAAAGAATTACTTTTATATCGTCAAAATAATCTTTATAGTTTTCGATTGAGACTATATACTGGCTATTTGAAATATGTGTTAAAAAAATACTAACCGTATAGTAAAATATAAAAAGTGCAATAAAAATAGGATGAGTTTGATTTTTTTTCATACGCTATCTCTATTTTAATTTCGCGAACAAAATCGGCGATCTATTTTTTATCATTTTAATAAAACGGGCCAAAATGATTAACAGTACTGATGCTTGAGGTCTGAATATAAAACTAACATATCTAAACTTACCATTAATCAATTGATTTCGACTTAAAAAATAAGCGTATCGAGGGTTATTAAGTACATTTTTAATCCATTGATTTTGTTCAGATAAGGATAAAGTTGATCTTTCATCCATATTTCGCTCTACTGCAGAAAGAAAATATCTGTAGAAGCGATTCACTAAGTGCTCTTGAGCTTCATTCGTTAATTCGCTTTTATTCTCTAAAAGTTCTATGAACGCAAATACAGATTTTTCATGGATATCAAAGTATTCAGGAACAAATTTCGATGTTAATGTATTACCGTTTCTTCTTTTCTTATAAAAATATACCGGTTTATTTATAATATAAAAAACATCTATTCTCTTAAAGACTTCAATATTAAAATCAAAATCTTCCTTCAATGCCATTGTTTTACAAATAATATTATTTCTTATTAAGAAATCAGTTTTATACAATTTATTATTCATATAACCAAATAGCATTGTCCTCTCTAAATCCAGAAGAGCCACCTCAAATCCATCCTCAATTAATCCATTATAATTACTGACAATGTCTTTAGAATATTCAATAACATTATCATTTTCATAATCTTCTCTCATACCTGATATAATAACTTCTGGCCGTTTGCATTCTGCTGCTATAGCAACATTTACTAACCAATCATTAGCAAACATATCGTCAGGGTCAGGGAATCCTACGTATTCTCCCGTCACATTAGATAATCCTATATTCCTGCTTTCTGACAATCCCATATTTTTCTTATTTTCAATAATTCTCATACGGGGATCGTTAACGATAGAATATAATTTATCCTTTGTGTCATCCGTAGAACAATCTTCGACAAATACAACTTCTATATTTTCATATGGCTGCTGGCGTAACCATGAATAAATATCATCAAGATAAGAGGAAACATTATAACAACAGAAAACCAAACTAATTTTTACGTTATTCATAATCATTTTCAACCCAAACAACCATTTCGTGGTTAATTCTTTTTTCAAGTGGAGGTAGTTGCATATAGTCTTTATAAAGATTTTTAAGATATGATTCCCAGCAGCTAAATGTACTAAAAACCTCACCTTCAAAAATAACGTTTACACTTTTATCAACATCATCCTTAAGCATTTTTTCGGATGTTCCGTAAAGGCCCCATGTTATTGCCCCTACATACTTTTCTGTTTCATAATCATATTTTACAGCTAATTTATTTAATTTTGATGTAGCTCTTCGTTTTCCGTATATTACCGCCAAAGGCTTGAGGATATACTTAGATATTTTTCTAATAGGATTTTTCCCCTCCCCTAACTTTGCGTTGCATAATCCAATAATTTTGCGATAGCTCGCTGCCTTCTTATAGATATCAATGACTTCATCAATGTCGTCAGGTAAACCATCCATAGGCATAATATCTAACCATAGATGCCTATTCATTTCATCATCCGCATATTTTGCATCAACGGAGGTTTTTTTATTTATAAATTTCGCATATGGTAAAAACTCACCATATGAATCAAAAAAAATAAATTTATGTTTTTCACTCTCATAAGTTGTACTAAATTCTATCAATTTATTATAGTCACTGCGCGGCATCGCTAAATCGATATCATCATCCCACGGTATAAACCCTTTATGTCTGATAGCTCCCAGCAAGGTACCACCAGAGAGATAGTACCTTAGGTGCAACTTATCACAAATGCCTCGAAACTCAATTAGTATTTCTAATTCTATTTTTTTAATTTCGTCAAGCGATAACTTCTTCATAAAATACAACCCTACCTATTGTTATTATCATTTGGTGTAAAAAGCAAAAAACAAATTTCATGCCATGCTATAGCATTAACAATCAATATGGCGTTTTAGGAAAAATGTTTATTGTTCATAATGTAAATATAAACAAGAACTATTCTATATATTTATCATATCGCATCGAGAAACATCATAACCTAACAAATGTTTGGACATGGGCATGGCTGTAAAAAGAGTTGCTACCGCCCCTGGCTCTACAGCTACCAGTGCACTGCTCTCAAAGATAGGATATGCGGTACTTGATTCAATTTAGAGTTCAACTACCTACAATAAACCGTCCATTTTTTAACTGAAACTCTCTGATACAGCAAAAAACATACGGGTTCAAACTTTATACACTTGGGTATTATATTGATTTTTATCAAATAAAACGGCAGCAACATCCCTTGCCTAACTCTTTCAGCTCAGAATGCCTACCGCCGTCATTAACACTTATCGCTTATGTCCTAATACCTAGCCGCCACTCACTCCGCCAGTAACGCCTCAATCCCTTTCCGGAACTTAGCCCCATCCTTCAAATTCCGTAACCCATACTGCACAAACGCCTGCATATATCCCATCTTCTTCCCGCAGTCGTAGCTCTCGCCCGTCATCAGCATCGCATCAACCGACTGTTTTTTAGCCAGTTCCGCAATCGCATCGGTCAGTTGAATACGGCCCCATGCGCCAGGCACGGTTTTCGTAAGCTCTTCCCAGATATCAGCAGCAAGCACATAACGCCCTACCGCCATCAGATCGGAGTCCAGTTCCTGTGGCTGATCCGGTTTTTCGATAAAATCAACAATACGGCTGACTTTACCTTCGGCATCCAGAGGATCTTTGGTTTTGATCACAGAGTATTCAGACAGGTCACCCGGCATACGTTTAGCCAACACCTGGCTACGGCCGGTCTCATTGAAACGCGCGACCATGGCAGCAAGGTTGTAACGAAGCGGATCGGCAGACGCGTTATCCAGAACGATGTCTGGCAGGACAACCACAAACGGGTTGTTGCCAACAATGGGCTGCGCGCAAAGGATTGAGTGTCCCAGACCCAGCGGTTGGGCCTGACGGACGTTCATGATGGTAACACCCGGTGGACAGATAGCCTGAACTTCCGCCAGAAGCTGACGTTTCACGCGCATTTCGAGCAGCGCTTCAAGTTCATACGAGGTGTCGAAGTGGTTTTCCACCGAGTTTTTTGATGCGTGGGTCACCAGAACGATTTCTTTGATACCAGCAGCAACCACTTCGTCAACGATGTATTGAATCATTGGCTTATCGACGATCGGCAGCATCTCTTTAGGGATTGCCTTTGTGGCGGGTAACATATTCATACCCAAACCCGCTACCGGAATGACTGCTTTCAAATTAACCATTATCTTGTCCACCTATATTCGGTTGCTGAATTATAGCGATTAACCGTGTTTAATCCACTTTGTTTTGTCATATTACTGATTCGGGTAGGCTAGATCTCGGGGTGTTGTCTGAGAATGACGTAAATTATCGTACTCCACGCTGCGGCAGCGCAAAGTTGAGACGCTCAGTGTTGACAACCTGTTGATCGATATGATCAATATCCACCGATGACTGTCCTTTCTCGTTCACTGCGGTGACGTTCGCCAGCGACAGCAGCGTGTCATCACGCGCCATGAACTTTCCACGAACGTCTTTACGCATGTCAAAGTTGATTTGTAGTGCTGGCCCGCGCGCTGATTCTTGCATCACATTGATATTACGTAAGAAAAAGTGCTGAGGTTTATTATGAATCTCCAGTGATGCGTGCTTCATAGTGAGGTTGGTGATAGAAACGAATGAAGGATTATTGCCTGATGAAATCTGGATACCCCGGACCTTATAGGCCAGCTTGCTATTATCAAGCTGTATATTATTTAATCGAAAGTTCTGCGGGATCGACAAATAGTTCCCTTTGATAACACCGTAGCCAATAAGCATTCCCGCGCTATTAACCATATCGACACCATCAATAACAAAATTATCACACCCATATATTGCTACCGTTGCGTTATCTATTCCCGCCTTCTTACTGAAGTCAGGCGTAATATTGCTGGCCTTGACATTGCGGATGATAAAATGCTTTCCATTCTCCACATGTACCAGCTGGCGACAGTTGCTCCCGGTGATATTGGCGACAACAAAGTTTTTGACCGCCTGCTCTTCCGGATAGCCATTATCGTATGTACTGCCCGCAAGCCCAATGCCGATACCCCAATTCACCTTACCGTTGGTACAGTCGATATGGTCAATAACGTGGTCGGAAATCAGGATGTTACGGTCATTAATCGCCACGTTCCACTCGATAGCGTCGCCCTGCAGGTAACTGAAGTGGCAATGGGTAATATTGACGTCAACCCACTGGTTGTGGAACCCCTGGCGGAGAATGCCGTAATTGGCTTTGGTGATAGTCAGGCGAGTAATCGTGAGGTTACGCATCTGACGTTTGTCTTTGCCGCCGATAAAAATCTGCGTCACCGGGCCGTAACCGCTCATCGTCAGGCCGGCGATAGTGCAATCACCGCCGCGCACATCAAGCGTGATGTTGTATAAGCTTGCCGTGCCACTACCAATAATCTGGCACCCTTTTTGTAAAATAAAGCGTCCCCGGCCATTGCCTTTCAGGCTACCGGCCACGTGCAGCGTTTTTCCCGGCGGCAGGGTAATTGCCGTGTTGATATTATCGCAGATGACCTCTGCGGGCACGGTCACGCTATCAGCCTGGCGAAACGCCTCATTAAATGCGCGGATCCAATCACCGTTATCCACAAAGTCGCGAATATCGGCCATCGTGCTCTTTCCTGCCGCTGCGCGTGCGGCAGCGGCAGGAAGAACGGGCAGTGCAGCGGCAAGCGTTGCCCCTGCCGTCAGGAAATAACGTCGGGTTAAGGTATGCATCAAGCCTCCTTAGCAAAGCGTGTGCAGCAGACTGGCGAGCTGCCGGTTAATAAGCTGCTGATTAAAATCGGTTTCGACTTTTTTACGTGCGCGCGTCACCACCGGCTGAAGCCCCTGTTCATCCATACTTCCCATTAGCCGCAGTTTATCGGCTAGCGCCTCGGCATCGTTCTCCGCCACCAGCCAGCCGGAATCTCCAGAGTCGATAAGTTCGGGGATACCACTGTGAACGGTAGAGAGCACCGGGATGCCCACCGCCATGGCCTCCATCAGCGCCACCGGAATCCCTTCCATATCGCCATCCGCCCCGGTAATAGAAGGCAGCAGGAACACGTCGGCGTCATCGAGCATCGCTTTCACTTCATGACTGGGCTTAAAACCAGGCATCTCTATCCGGTCTTCCAGTTGATACTGTTCAATGAGAGTACGTAGACGCCGCTCCCATGGCCCAATCCCCAGAATGCGGTAACGGAAATTCACGCCCTGCGCTTTCAACTGACGACAGGCTTCAATCGCCACATGCAGCCCCTTCTTCTCGGTCAAACGCGCAACCGAGATAATTTGCAGGCACGCATTCGGTGCCTTCAGGGGGCGCTGCGCGAAACGTTCCATATTGACGCCCATCCGGGAGACGGTGATTTTATCCCCCGGACAGCCCATCGTTTTCAGGCGATCAGCCCATAGCTGGCTAATCGGCAACATCATATCGCCACGGCGAAACAGTTGCTGATACTCACCGCGGTAGTGATCGAGCACTTCACGGCTGGAGATATCAATTCCGTGGAACACGGTAGCGATTTTGCCGCGAATCACGTCCAGTTCACGCAGCTTCGCCGCCGTCACCCCGGCCGGGCCGAAGTGGGCGATAAACACATCAGAGGTAATCGACGATGGCGTGCGACTACAAATTGAGGAGAGGATCAGGTTACGCGCTTCCTGGCCATAACGACGGGCGTTCAGCGCCCGCCACACCGCAGGACGATGAAGCCCACGCAGCGTACTAAACCCGCGATAGCGCAGTTTAGCCAGCGTACTCGGCGGCTCATCCTGCAACCAGCGGACTTTATCCGCCAGTTGATATTGGGTATAGGCCGCATGGGTATTGGTCAGGTCGCCTTTTTGCAAGGCGACAATCTCCACTTCATAACCCATCTCGATAAACGCCACAATCTGGTTTAAGACAAACGTTTCTGAAGATAATGGGAATTTCAGCAGGAAAAAGCTGACTTTCATCGGCCCTCCCGGATGCGGTTAAGCACCGATTCAATCATGGTAAACCCTTTCTGGCGCTCACCTTCTACCGCCGTCGCCACACGTTCACCCAGCGCGGGCAGCTGATTTAAGATATCGGCCACTACGCCCTGCATTGAACCGTCTAGCAGGTGACGAATGTCGATAGCCATCTCCGGCATTCCCAACTGCTGCATGATGCCGGCAGATTTGTGCTCGTAGTTAATGGCGATAGCCGGGGTGCCAAAGTTCATCGAGATGATGGCAGAGTGCAGGCGAGTGCCGATGGTCAGCGCGCAAGAGGCAAGGATTTTACCAATCTCCACATCGTTGAGTTCGTCCATAGCAATATGGAAATGTTCACGATTTTTCACGTACTGCGACATGCGCAAAGCAACCATGCGATCGTCGCGATTATAGCGGTCGATGCTGGTACAGGTGGAGAGCGCCAGTACCTGGTAGCCGTCATCAATCATGCGATTCACCACCTCGGCAAAGGCTTTTTCATACGCCTGTTGGGTGGTGCCCAGACGTTTATCGAACGGCTCCAGTTCGCGCAGGGTAATGGCAACGGTTTTGCGCTGTGCGGTCAGATTCAGCCAATGCTGTACCGCATAACTGGCCTCAAAACTGTCGTTACGGTGCTCTACTAGCCACGCAGTATCCACACCCTGCTCCACTTTGCTGGTATCAATCTGCGCCTTTACCATCAGTTCGCGACTGACGGTTTCACGCAGAATCAACGCATTGGTGCGCCCAAAGGTGTAGTTCGCCAGTTGGTTAAAGTCCGGGTTCTGGAACGGCCCGACGCTGTGACCAATCATGTAAATGGGCTTATTGGCCATAAAGGCGCACAGCGGATATTCAAAGTGGGTCAAACCATAGAGATCGACGTAGTTCGACCCGCCCACCTGAATGATGGCATCGTAGTTACCCAGAAAACGCACAAAGTCATGAAACTCTGGCGCGATTTCAAAGTTGCGCAGCTTACCTTCGCCGGTGACCTTCGCCAGCAGGATCTTGTGCTGGAAGCGACGACGCAGCACCTTCTTTACGCGTCCACTCACGCCCGGTGCCGCCTGCTGTTTTTGGCTTAACTGGTACAGCGGATCGGCCATTATTTCGCGTCCTTGCAGCCAGGAGGAACTGGTCGGGAAACGGCTCATCACATCCATCTCAACGTCCGGTTGCTGGCGGACAATCGCATCAAGCAGCCCACGCATAATGGCGCTATCGCCACGGTTACCGCAGGTGTGGTTGCCTAAAATTAATAATTTCATCATGGCCTCATCAAAAGGGTTTCAAGCAAATCAATTAGGAACGCGTAATAACGTTTTCAATTTTTCGCTCCGACAGAGCGTTTTTTTAAGTTCAATCAACAGGCTATTGCGGGACAACACGACAACCAGCGCGAAGCTAAGCACGCCCGCCAGGACCTGCAATCCCAATAGCAACGACAGCGAGACGCTGCCTTCCAGCAGCCGACCGACGGCATAACTCACCACCAGCGTTGGCAGAGACAGTCGCAGCGGCAGCCATAGGCTCAGCAGGTAGTCGCGGTAGCTCGGCCCCAAAATCGGTTTAATCATCACGAAGTAGCTGAGAATGGTGTTGATGATTTGCACCAGCAAGAAGCCCAGCGTGACGCCAATCGCCCCACCAAGCTGCCCGCCGATAATCACCGCCGGAATAAACAGGAAGGTTTTAAACACGTTGAATTTAAAGCTGATATCAACCCGCGCTTTCGCCATCAGCAGCGAGCCAATCGGGTTGCCGACCGAGCGCAGCAGACCCACCACGCACAGCAGTTGCAGGATAGGCACGATGTGCAGCCACTTTTCACCAAACACCAGCGGCACAAAGTTGTTGCTGACTACCATCAGTCCCAGCAGCGCCGGGAAGTTGATAATCCCCACCACCGACAACAGTTTGTAGAAATTTACCCGCAGCTTGTCGGTATCGTCCTGAATCTTGGCAAACGCCGGGAACAGCACACGGGTAATAATCGGGTTGAGCTTCATCGGTGGCACCACCGCTACGTTGTAAGCGAGGTTATAGCCACCGGCGACGCTGGCCCCGAGAATGCGCGCCAGCGTCAGCGTTGAGAGGTTGGTATTGATGTAGTTAACGATACTGTCAGCGGTCAGCCACGCCCCAAAACGCAGGTTAGGGACCACGGTAGCCAGTGAGAAATGTAGCCCCGGACGGTAAATTTTGCGGCCAAAGTAACCAAACAGCAGCGTACGTACCGCACTATTGACCAGATATCCCAGAATAGCCGTCATCGCCAGCGGCCAGTAGCACGCGCTGATGACGGTAAATGTGAACCCGGACAGCACGGCCGCGGTTTCAATCGAGCCGATTTTGTTGAACTCCAGCTCCTTTTGCATCAACGCCCGGAACTGCTGGCCGTGGGGAATCAACACAAACGCCAGCGATAACGTCTTGATAAGCGGCGCCAAATCGGGGTTATGCAGCCCATTAGCGATGGTATCGCTCAGCAGATACACCGCAGCGCACACCACCAACCCCAGCCCCACATTCAGCCAGTAGAGGGTGGTCAGCTCCAGATGGCTGATTTGCTTACGCTGAATAATCGAGTTGGCAATACCAAAATCCGACAGCGTATCCGCCAGCGCAATAATCACCAGCGAGACGGTCAATAGACCAAACTGATGACCGTCGAACAAGCGTGCCAGCACGGTCATTTGTGCCAGCCCCAGTCCAATAATCACGATAGTCGCCATCGCCGACCATTTCGCGCCGCTGATGGTTTTTTCTCTCAGGCCCATGTCACTTCCTCAATAGGCTGCTTTGTTGACAAAGCCTTTGAACACCGTCAGGAAGACGATTCTGATATCGAGCCACAGGCTCCATTCACGGATATATTCGAGATCGAACTCGATACGCTTTTCCATTTTTTCCAGCGTATCGGTTTCACCGCGCCAGCCGTTGATCTGCGCCCAGCCGGTAATGCCGGGTTTCACTTTGTGGCGCAGCATGTAGCCTTCAATCAACTGACGATACTGCTCGTTATGCGCCACCGCGTGTGGACGCGGGCCGACGATCGACATCCCGCCGGTGAGAACATTGATAAACTGCGGCAATTCATCAAGCGAAGTACGGCGCAGGAAGTTGCCAACGCGCGTCACTCGTGGGTCGTTCTGTGTCGCCTGCGTCACCACCCTGTCATTCTCCATCACCTTCATGGAGCGAAATTTCCACACCTTGATAGGTTTACCGTCCATGCCGTAGCGGGTCTGGCGGAAAATGATTGGCCCAGGCGAACTGATTTTGACCGCCAGCGCGATACAGCACAGTGCCGGTGAAATCAGCAGTAAAATGCACAGCGCCAGCACAATATCTTCCAGCCTTTTAATAAGACGGTTCACCCCGGATAGCGGCGTGTCATATAGCGGGACGACCGGGATACCGTTAACCACTTCGACACGTGAATGCAGGATATTGAAGGTGAACACGTCAGGGATCAGCAGCACTGAACAGGTGGTGTCAGCAAGAGAGCGCACCAGCGTTTTGATCTCCCCCTCTTCCTGCATGGCCATGGAGATGTAGACGTTATGAATCTTGCCAGCACGAGCGTCATCACGAAGCTGCTCAAGATTACCCATCCAATCCGCACTCACACCGCCCGGTTTCGCATCGTAATAGCAGCCAACCACTTCATACCCCAGCCACGGCTGGTTGCGGAAACTGTCCAGTAGCTCCTGCCCTTCCGGCATATCGCCCGCTACCGCCACATAGCGGGTGTTATAACCGCGATGACGCAGCATGCCCGCGCCATAACGGATAAAGGCGCGGCTGGCGAGCATGCCGACGGTGCTGAGCAAATACCACGCCAGCCAGATACCAAAGTTGGTACTAAAGTCGTCATTGAACGCCAGCAAGCCTGCGGCAAATACCAGACTGAGCGTCCAGTTTTGCAATAGCAGCAGCAGTTCCGTCGTTATCCGTACACCACGCCATGAGCGGTAAAAATCAGTGATACCGCCAATCATCTGGAACACCGCCAGCGTGACCAGCGCCATCAGCAGATGCAGGTACAAAAACGGCAGCGAGATGGCCTGACAAACCAGCCACAGACCACCAAGCATGATGGTGATGTCTGAAAAACGCTGCACCATTGAGATTAACGATGCATTCGTTTTGGCTCGCTCGCGCTTTTTTAGAGTCGTCATCGTCGGTCCTATTGTGTAGTTTTCCTCCCCCCTCACCCTAACCCTCTCCCCATAGGGGCGAGGGGACCGTTCGGCGTTCTTCCTCACTCCAGAGGTAAAGCGCTGCTCGGTTTTCTCCCTCTCCCTTTTGGGGAGAGGGCCGGGGTGAGGGGGTGAATAATTACTGATTAAGTAACGCCAGAATGTCCTGCGTTCGCGCCTGCATCAGCGGCGAATTCCCGCGTGACTCCACGTTCAACCGCACCACCGGTTCGGTGTTAGAAGAACGCAGGTTAAAGCGCCAGTCAGCAAATGCCAGGCTGATACCATCGGTGCGGTCAATCTCCAGTGCGCTACCCGCAAAATGCGCTTCAACGCGAGCAATCGCCGCCGTCGGTTCAGCCAGCTTGCTGTTGATTTCCCCGCTTGCCGGGAATGCCGCCATACGGTCGCACACCAGCTCACCCAGGGTTTTACCCTTCAGGCACAGCAGTTCACTGACCAGTAGCCACGGGATCATGCCGCTGTCGCAGTAAGCAAAGTCGCGGAAGTAGTGATGGGCACTCATCTCGCCGCCATACACCGCATCGTCCTGGCGCATCCGTTCTTTAATGAACGCGTGCCCTGTTTTCGACATCACCGGTGTACCGCCCGCCGCCGTCACCACATCCACGGTGTTCCAGGACAAACGCGGGTCATGAATAATGCGCGCGCCCGGGTTCTTCTCGAGGAACGCTTCTGCCAGCAGGCCGACAATGTAGTAGCCCTCAATAAACTGGCCTTTTTCGTCAAACAAGAAGCAGCGGTCAAAATCGCCGTCGAAGGCGATGCCCATATCGGCACCGTATTTGATAACCGCGTCACGCGTATCATCTCGGCACTCCGGCAGCAGCGGATTCGGAATACCGTGCGGGAACGTCCCGTCCGGGGTGTTGTGGACTTTAATTAAACTCACCGGAACATTAAGCGCTTTAAAGCGCGCTTCCAGCGCATCAATCACCGGGCCAGCGGCACCGTTACCGGAGTTCACCACCAGCTTCAGCGGCGTCAGGTTTTTGACGTCGATATAGCCCAGCAAGTGCTGGATGTACGCGTCTTGTACGTTGATTTGCTGATAGCTTCCGCGCTGGTCTTCAACGACCTGCGGGAAGTCATTGGCCTCCGCCAGACGCTGAATATCACGCAGGCCGGTGTCACCACTGATCGGACGTGCGCCTTCGCGCACCAGCTTCATACCGTTGTAATCCATCGGATTATGGCTGGCAGTCACTTCAATACCGCCATCTACGCCGAGGTGGAACGTGGCGAAGTAGATCTCCTCTGTACCAGAAAGACCAATATCCAGCACGTCGACGCCCGCATCACGCAGACCGCGTGCCAGCGCCATTTTCAGCGCTTCACTGGTCAGGCGCACATCGCCCCCCAGCACAATGGTTTTCGGTTTCAGGTATTCGCCGTAAGCGCGGCCAATGCGCCACGCAATATCTTCATTGAGCTCTTCGCCCAGCTTGCCGCGAATATCGTAGGCTTTAAAACAGGTTAACTTATTCATGTTTTTACCTTTCTTCAGGCAACAGTTGGCCCTGACCATGACGGCCAATTTTTAACGTTTGTGATTTGTCGGAGGGGGCTTTGCTTATTCCACCTACCGAGTCGACTATTTGCCGGATGGCGCTGCGCTTATCCGGCCTACCGAATTGGCGCTACACTCGCCCATAACGGTCGGCGAATCGCACCACATCGTCCTCTTCCAGATAGGTGCCAGAACGCACCTCAATCAGGTCGAGCGGGATTTTCCCCGGGTTTTCGAGGCAGTGGGTGACGCCAAGCGGAATGTAGATAGACTCATTTTCGCCCAGCAGTTTGATTTCATCATTGAGGGTCACTTTGGCGGTACCCGCAACCACAATCCAGTGTTCCGCTCGGTGGTGGTGCATTTGCAGTGACAGTCCTTCGCCCGGCTTCACGGTGATGCGTTTCACCTGATAACGGTCGCCCGCATCGATAGAGTCATACTTACCCCACGGACGGTAGACTTCCCGGTGAATATGGTGTTCGTGACGACCATCGGCCTTAATCTTTTCGACCACTTTTTTCACGTCCTGCACCGCGTTGCGATCGGCGATAAGCACCGCGTCTTTGGTTTGCACCACCACCAAATCCTTTACCCCAACGGTGGTCACCAATCCCGACTCGGCATACACGTAGCTGTTCTCAGTTTTATGGCTGATAACGTCACCGTGATGGACGTTACCTTCTGGCGTGTGCTGACTGATCTCCCAAAGTGATGACCACGAGCCTACATCGCTCCAGCCCGCATCCATCGGCACCACCACGGCATCATGGGTCTGTTCCATTACCGCGTAGTCGATAGACTCATCCGGACAGCTCATAAACGCGGCTTCGTTAACGCGGATAAAGTCGAGATCCGGGTCAGTGACATCCATTGCTTTTTCACAGGCGCTGAGAATATCCGGGCGATATTTGCCCAATTCTTCCAGATAACGGCCCGCACGGAACAAGAACATACCGCTGTTCCAGTAATATTCCCCGCAGGCAACATAGGCCTGAGCGGTATCAAGATTCGGTTTTTCAACGAACTGCGCCACTTCGAAAGCCAGCGTATCGTCAACGCCAGGGCTCACTTCGCCGCGACGAATATAGCCATAGCCGGTTTCGGGAACCGACGGCACGATACCGAAGGTCACCAGCTTGCCGCTTTCGGCATACGGCGTGGCTTCTCGTACCGCAGCGCGGAAGGCTTCTTCATTCTGAATCACGTGATCCGCTGCGAGTACCAGCATCAGTGGATCGTTATCCGGCTCGCGTCGTTTGGCGGCCAGAGCGGCCAACGCAATCGCTGGGGCGGTATTACGCCCCGCAGGTTCGAGGATAATATTTTCCGTCAGCTTGTTGAGCTGGCGCAGTTGCTCAGCAACGATAAAACGGTGTTCTTCATTACAGATAACCACCGGGCTTGCACACTTCACGCCGTCCAGACGATTCACCGTCGCCTGAAGCATGGTCAAATCCCCTTTCAAACAAAGGAACTGTTTTGGGTAAAGCACTCGGGACAACGGCCACAGGCGGCTGCCCGACCCTCCGGCCATCACGACCGGGAAAAGCGTAGATTGACTCATCGTTTAACCCCGAATATCTGTCATAAATTGTTCAAGAACATGCTCTTTATCGAGCGTGCGTTCGGCCCAGGCGCGGGCGATAACATTCTGTTTTGGCATCATCAACGCGCGTTCAATCCCTTCCACCAGTGACGGAACCGATTCAGGTGTCACGCAAACCGCAATACCCGGATTGTCCTGACACAACTGGCCCAGCTCGGTTTCGGCTTCAGCGGTTATCACCGCGTTACCGCCGACCGCCAGAATATTGGTCAGCTTGGAAGGCAAGACGGCATCCGCCGCGCCGCGCTTTTGGATAACCAGATGGCAGTCACCCATCGCCAGCAGAGCGGGTAAATCTTCATAGGATTGCAGCGGCAGAAATTTCACATTATCCAGGCCACGTTCAGCGGCCATTTTTTCCAGCCGCGCTTTACCACCCCCCTGGCCGACAATCACAAATAACCAGGGTTGATGGCGGAGCTGGTCGGCGGCGTCAATCACGCTCTCCAGTCCCTGTTTTTCTCCGATGTTGCCGGAATAGAGAATCAGTTTGCGATCTTCTGGCAAGCCCAGACGCTGGCGTAGAGCGATGATCAGGGTTTCCGATACATCACGGAAACGGGAAACTTCCGACCAGTTTGGGAAGAAAATTACCTTTTCCATCGGCACGCCTTTTTCGCAGGCTTTTTTCATCATTGAGCGCGAAATGGTGGAAACGTTATCCACGTTGTGCAGGGCGCTACGCTCAAAGGCGCTCGCCAGTTTTGCCACACTGCCTGACTTGCCTTTCCCGGCCATTCCCAGGCCGAGCATGGCGTCCACTTCATAATCCTGAATATGCAGCAACGTGCGCGAACCGGAGAGTTTCGCCAGCAGGCGCATTCCCGGGGTGCAAAACAGCGTCGGCACCACCCCGATGATGCGATCGGGCTTCCAGCTTCGCTGCGCCATGAGTGGGAAGAAACTGCTTACCGCAAAGCTGCCGAGGTGAAGCAGACGTTTGATGGTCGACGGTTGTTTCGGCACGTACAGCGGGCAGCGCCACACCGTGGCTGCCCCCTCTTCCCGACGATAGCGCCAGGCCGAGTAGTTCACGCCAACCTGCCACTCCGGGTAGTACGGCGGTGCGGTAATCACCCGCACCTCGTGCCCCTGCTGCGTCATCCACTCCACCATTTCACCGGTGTATTTGCCGATACCGGTCAGCTCCGGCGAATAGTTAATGCCGTACACCAGGATTTTCATAAGCCCGGTACCTCGGCCATTTTTTCCACCCGGAAGTAGTTACGGCTGTTGTCATGAACGGTGTCGTCATCCAGCAGCGTTTTCGGACTCAGCCAACGATAATCATTGTGCTGCTCGGTTGGCAGCGTGAGAGCCTCGGCCTTCACCTGCACACGAAACGCCAGCACGATATAGTGAGTCGAAAAATGCTCGCCGGAGAAGTTATCGTCATAAAAATGCTGCCAGACGCCGTGGAAGTGGCCCGCCGTTATCGGCAGGCTCAGCCCCAGTTCAGCTTCGGTCAGGCGGGCAAACGCGTCGGCCAGCGATTCATCTTTTTGTACCCGTCCGCCTGGGACAAACCAGTATCCCTGGGCGGGGCGGTTGGTACGTTTGCCCAGTAGAATCTCACCCTGCTCATTCTCAACAATCAGATCGATGGAGATAAGCGGCGTCGATTCCACCACGTTGGCAAAAGCTTGCTGGCTCAGAAACATCGGTTACCCCCGAAAGCGTTGCTGGTTTTCTAAAAACCACTGGTAGGTGCTGGCAAGACCGGCTTCCAGCGAAATTTCGTGATACCAGCCCAGTTGATGCAGACGCGAGACATCCAGCAGCTTGCGCGGCGTGCCGTCCGGCTTGGTCGCATCAAATACCACCCGCCCGGTAAAGCCCACTACCTTGGCCAACGTCTGCGCCAGTTCGCGGATGGTGCAGTCAACGCCGGTACCGACATTGATGTGCGACAGCATCGGCTGGGTATTCTCAAGCCAGACGCTGCGATCCAGTTCCATCACATGGATGCTGGCCGCAGCCATATCATCCACGTGCAAGAATTCACGCATCGGCGTACCGCTGCCCCACACCACCACATCCGCTGCATTTCGCTGTGCCGCCTCATGGAAGCGGCGTAAGAGCGCCGGGATCACATGTGAATTGCTCGGGTGGAAGTTGTCGTTTGGCCCATACAGATTGGTCGGCATCACCGAACGGTAGTCGCGGTTATGCTGACGGTTGTATGACTCACACAGTTTGATACCGGCGATTTTGGCTATCGCATACGGTTCGTTAGTCGGTTCCAGCGTCCCCTGTAACAGTTCGCTTTCGTGCATCGGCTGGTTAGCCATCTTCGGATAGATACATGATGAGCCGAGGAACAGCAGCTTATTCACATTGTGGCTATGCGCCGCGTGAATAATGTTGCTCTCAATCATCATATTCTCGTAGATGAAATCCGCCGGGAAGGTGTTGTTGGCGACAATACCGCCCACCTTCGCCGCCGCCAGATACACCTGGTCGATGTTTTCGCGGGCGAAGAAATCATTCACCTCGCGGCTGTCCAGCAGGTTAAGCTCGTCGCGGTGACGCACCACTAAATCGACATCGCCACGCTGTTCAAGCTGGCGAACGATGGCTGAACCCACCATTCCCCGGTGGCCCGCCACAAAAATACGTTGTCGGGTCATAACTTAAGACTCCAGTGCAATCGCCACTTCGTAACCGTGGGACTTCAGCAATGAGTGTTTCTTCGCCGCTTCCAGATCTTTCGCGACCATTTCGGAGACCATCTCCTGCAGGGTGATTTCCGGCTTCCATCCCAGTTTCTCGTGGGCTTTGGTTGGGTCACCGAGCAGAGTTTCCACTTCGGCAGGACGGAAGTAGCGCGGATCGACGGCAACCATCACATCGCCCGGCTTCACGCCCGGCGCATCATGACCGGTGACGGATACCACAATGCCCTTCTCTTCCACGCCGGTACCTTCAAAGCGCAGTTTGATACCCAACTGAGCGGCGGCCATTTCGACGAACTGACGTACGGAGTACTGCACGCCGGTGGCAATCACGAAATCTTCCGGCTGCTCTTGTTGCAGCATCATCCACTGCATTTTGACGTAGTCTTTGGCATGGCCCCAGTCACGCAGGGAGTCCATGTTGCCCAGATACAGGCACTTCTCCAGACCCTGGGCGATATTGGCAATCGCGCGGGTGATTTTACGGGTCACGAAGGTTTCGCCACGGCGCGGAGACTCATGGTTAAACAGGATTCCGTTACAGGCGTACATACCATAGGATTCACGGTAGTTGACGGTTATCCAGTAGGCGTACAGCTTGGCGACCGCATACGGTGAGCGCGGGTAGAACGGGGTGGTTTCTTTCTGCGGAATTTCCTGTACCAGGCCGTACAGCTCAGAAGTCGACGCCTGATAGAAACGGGTTTTCTTCTCCAGACCTAAGAAGCGGATGGCTTCCAGCAGACGCAGTGTGCCCATCGCATCCACATCAGCGGTATATTCCGGGGATTCGAACGATACCGCCACGTGGCTCATGGCGCCGAGGTTGTAGACCTCATCAGGCTGCACTTCCTGCAGAATACGCGTCAGGTTGGAGCTGTCGGTCAAATCGCCATAGTGCAGGTGAAATTTCGGGTTGCTGGTGTGCGGATCCTGATAGATGTGATCGACACGTTCGGTATTAAAGGAAGAAGCACGACGCTTAATCCCGTGAACTTCATAGCCTTTTTCCAGCAAAAGCTCTGCCAGGTATGAACCATCCTGCCCGGTTACGCCGGTAATGAGTGCGACTTTCGACATAATTTATTTCCTTCGTTTATTAGGATTTAGCAGTAATGCGGGGTTTTCCCCTCACCCTAGCCCTCTCCCCAAAGGGGAGAGGGGACAGTCCGGTTTTCTCCCTTACCCCAAAGGAGAAAAGGTGGCCGTTCGGTTTTCTCCCTTGCCCCAAAGGAGAAAAGGTGGCCGTTCGGTTTTCTCCCTCGCCCCTTTGGGGAGAGGGCCGGGGTGAGGGGCAAAATCTCAACTCTCCCGCGCCCGCACCACCGTTGCGGGATTGCCACGGCAAACGCTGCTTGCCGGTAGCGATTTAAAAACGCTGCTGCGTGCACCAACAATCGTGCCGTCACCAATCGTTATGCCGGGTGCAACAAAAACATCCGTTGCCAGCCAACATTTTTCACCGACCACGATCGGCGCGGCATTAATATCAAAATGCGCGCTTTGATAATCGTGACTGCCGGTGCATAAATAACACTTCTGCGACACCACAGAATTTGCACCAAGGGTAATATCACCGAGGGTGTATAACACTGCGTCATCCCCCACCCAGGCATAATCACCAATAGTCAATTTCCACGGGTAGGTAATTTTCACCGACGGGCGAATCACTACGTTTTTTCCTATTTTTGCGCCAAACGAGCGTAATAAAAATGCACGCCAGCGATAGAGTATCTGCGGTGACCAGGCAAATAATGTGGCCTGTACTGCCCACCATAGCTGGACTTTAATAGCACCAGCGCCGCGAAACCTTTTTGGCACCGTAAAGCCGGATAATTCCTGCATCGTATTTCCTTAGGCCTTGTTATACAGCGCCTTGGTTTTACCGGTGGTTCGCAGGCGTAATAAATAAGATAATTCTGTCAGCAGCGCTGGCATGCGCAATATTTCTTGCTGCACTTTTTTGGCATCCTGACATAATTGCAGATTATTAGTGGTTGACACACCGCCCATCGAAAACTCAGATACCAGCCCTTTAATACGCTTAAATCCATAACCTGATTTATACATTCTGGCGGTTAACGCATAGTCCGATGACACGCGATACTGAACATCATACGGATAATCTTTCAGCCCACGCAGCGGGAAGAAAATAGCCTGGTGGCTGGCCGGAAGACTGTGGTAAATATACCACCCCTGCTTTGCACTACGGCGAATCTGGTTGCCATCGCCAAAGTCCAGCATTGCGTCTCCGAGAAACATCGCGTTATCTTTCTGCCCGCGAAGCTGGCGGACAAACTGCGCGACATCCGGGTGGAAACTGTCACCTGAATTGAGGAACAACACAAATTTCCCCTGCGCCATGCGAATGCCTTTATTCATCGCATCGTACAGACCCTTATCGGGTTCGCTGACGTAACGTAACTGGTATTGCCCATTACGTTTTTCGAGAAATTCTGCCGTGCCATCTTGCGAACCGCCGTCTACCACAATCCACTCAAAGCTCAGGCTAGGGTCGCCCGCCAGATGCGCCAGTGAACGCCAGGTTTTCACCACACCTTCGTAGTTCTTAAAGGCTACGGTAATCACGCTTAACAACATGTTTCACCTCATCTGCTGTCGGCAATATTCAATGCTTTACGCAGAATAAATGGACAAACAATTAAAAACGCATATTCCGGGCTAAATATCGAACCGGTAAAAAATAATGATATCGGCGTGAAAAGATACAACTGCACGGCGAAATTGCGATTATTCCCAAAAGCGTTAATGAACAGTTTAAATACGTAATACAGATAACCGGCAGTCAATATTACGGCAAACCATGAAAAATATATCATTAACAGATACAGACCATTGTCTATGGTTTTTCCGACATCCGCACCGTTAAATATTCCGAATGATGCAACATATTCGTAAAGAGAACCGAAACGAATCACCCCATCAACGCTGGTTAATGAATAACCGACCATCACTAACGGACCGATAATGCGGTAATACGATGATGAACCTTCTGTTCCAAGGTCGCCAAGGCGTGTTGCAATATACGGAAAAGCGAAAACCAAACCGACTAAAAAAACGCCTAGTGAAATAATCGCCAGTGGTAATTTCTTCTTGATGGCCTCTTTATTCAAATACTGGAACGCCCACTCCAGAAGGTAAAACAAAATAAATGTCATCACCCCAGAGAACGAACCAGAAAGAATTATCCCTGCCAGAATCATAGCATCAGACTTCGGGGTTTTGATACCAAACTGTTTGATACAAAGCCAAATTGAGATTAATGCCAGAGCGAAGAATGCCGGTTCAAAATAGAGCGCGGTGGTACGTTTGCCACCGAATTTGATGAAATTCAGTACATAGCTATTACTGTATATAAGATATTTCGAAATTATCTCAATCAGACTACTGCCGCCGAACAGAATAATCTGCGCCATTTCAAGGGCGGCCAGCAGCACAATAATGGTAATCACCACGTAGAAGAAGCGCAGGATCTTACGGTGGTTATGGGGAGAAATCGTTTTGAAGCGAATGCTCCAGACCATACCAATGATTATCACGATGTAGACAAACAGCATCGTTGAAGTGACGTATTTACTCGGGTCCAGCGACTGACCAAACACGTAGTTAAACAGCGTCAGCCCCACGCCCAACCCGAGGGCAATCATCAGCTTTTTAAGATTGATGCGCTCAACAAACAGTAACAGCAGCAGCGGCAGGAACGTCACAATGGTGATAGGAAAACTCTCGCCGAGCTGCGCCAGTTTCACGTTAACCAATAGGTAGATTAACGGCAGCAGCAGATAGCTACAGACTCTGATAGAACGAGACATATTCCTCCAGCATCTGCTGCCCGCTATAAGCCTTGCGGCTACGCGCACTAAATGTTTCCAGCGTAGTGCCAAATACCGCCTGGGCGATTTCAGCTTTT
>Ga0308165_1001793_pt1 | contig 28378 bp, 26 predicted proteins | sample PhyWR2_FD_201032 | JGI IMG/M metagenome (GOLD analysis project Ga0308165, IMG submission 201032) | Phyllosphere microbial communities from UC Gill Tract Community Farm, Albany, California, United States - DLSLW.R2 | ecosystem: Host-associated > Plants > Phyllosphere > Unclassified | place: USA... | reverse complement strand
AAGACTAAATCTACCGATATCTTCGGCTTAGGCCGAGCACCCCTGGCGATGTAAAGTCTACAACGTAGCTGAAAACTTACAAGTGTGAAGTCCGTCAGGCATATGAAAAAAAAAGTTTTATATACACAATATTTAACATTTATTGTGTCGATTCGCGCATGCTAAACTGAAAGAAGCCGCACCAGACAAGCCTTGTCGATACTTTTACACATGGAACCAAAGGCGTACAACCTCTGCAAAATAAATTCCAGGAAAACTCCTATTTTTACTCAATGATACAAATTAGAGTGAATTTTTAGCCCAGACAGGTGTCCGTAGCCCTGCGTATCTACCCGAACGGGTCGCATAATGAACCCCAGCGCATTCCCTTCTTCTGCCGCTTCGGCCAGGCAATGTTGTTCCATCTCGGTTAATTCTTCAGTACACCAGCCGATCACGACGCTGTAATTGCCCGTACGTAAGGCTCTCACCATCGACTCTACCGTATGGCAGGGTGCCATCTGGCTTATCTGCATCACCTTTGTCAGCGGTAAGCCCGCGGACTGAACCCATTGGCGACTGAGTTTCTGCTGCGGGGTCAGCCACAGCTGCCAGCGAGACTGCTGGCCAAGCTGCTGTAAAAGAGGCAGCAATAACAACTGCGTCATCATGGGCTGGTCTTCACGGTAGAGCACTTCACTGATCAGCCCGGTAGAAACGCGCGCAGTGGAATTCAGCGTGCTATTGCCTGCGGAAGAAGCGAAAAATGTTGAACGATTTGCGTAGCCTGAAGAGAACATAATCGACCCAGCCCTGTAGTTACTGTATGGATATACAGTAACCCCTGTACGACCAAAGATCAACCTCATTTTCGGAAAGCGCCTCGCAAATTTGGTTCAATTTTCAGGCACATTGAAAAATCATCTTGCTGTTCGAACATAAGTTGCCTATTTTCCTGATATCGGATCCGTTAACAAAGATGACAACATTACTCCATGATTTAAAAAGGAAATATCATGAAAAAGATCTCTTACGAGCGGATCTATCAGTCTACGAAATACCTTTCACCGCTCGGTGATGTGCAGCATCGGGCATTATTTGGCGGTTATACCCTGGCAGTGGATGACACCGTTTTCGCGATGGTGTCAGACGGCGAGCTCTACCTGCGAGCCTGCGAAGAGAGCGCTCCCTACTGTGTCAAAAATGCCACCTCCTTCTTAACGCTGGTCAAACGGGGTCGCCCGGTACTGCTGAACTATTACCGTGTGGATGAAGGACTCTGGAGGGATCAGGAGCGGTTTTTGCAACTGTCTTCTTTTGCCCTGGAAGCGGCGCGACGTGAACGCTGCCAACGGTACAAAATGCATCGGCTGAAAGATTTACCGAATCTCACCTTCCAGCTGGAGATCCTGCTTTATGACGCCGGCATTACTAATGAAGAGACATTGCGTGCGCTGGGGGCGGAGCAATGCTGGTTAAAGATAAGGGAGCTTAACAAGCGACTCAGTTATAAGGTGCTGTTCGCGTTGGAGGGGGCGATAGTCGGCCTGCATGAAGCGGCGCTCCCGGAGATAAGACGCCAGGAGCTGCTCGCGTGGTTCAAGACTCAACCACTTACCAACGACATTCATTCCGGCAGTTGATTAACGTGCTGTTGTAAACGACATATCTCTGGCAGCAACGCAATAAGCAGGCCGATTTGCTGTAGAACCAGCGGAGCTTTGTTCTCGGCTTCCGGCTCTAAATGTGAAATGCGTTGCGCCAGTTCCGCCAACGCCTGTTGGACGCGCGGTTCATCCGCGGGCCTCTGATGAAGGGCATCATCAACGTAACAGACCGCATCATCCAACAAGTTTAAGATCGTCGGGCTGGTCAGCTGCTCGCGATGCGCGCCTAGCGCTGAAATGTAGCTGGTAAAAGTATGATTCAGACACAGCAGGCGGAAGGCAATCTCGCGGGTTTGCTCTGTCGCCCGGGGTTCCCTCGACATATTCGATACCACTGACGCCAGCTCTGCATCGCGGTTATGCGCATCGCGGCGGGCAATACGGTAGGCCAGGCGGTTATCGCGGCCCTGGTGATACTGCTCCAGAATCGCGTCAAGATAGCGGCAGTTGGCGTTGATCGCATTATCCAGCACCCGCGGTAGATTACGAAACCGCCAGTCTGGCCAGATGAAACTCACCGCCGCCCAGGCAATGGCGCAGCCAATCAGCGTATCAATGACGCGCGGCAGCGCGACTTCAAAACCTTCTCCGAGCAGGTTGAAGCACAGTAAAACCAGCAGGGTAATAAACATGGTGGCATGCGCGTACTGGACGTTACGAAACGCGAAGAACAGCACCCCGGTGATCACAATCAGGATCAGCTGGCCCTCCAGCGAGGGGACAAAATAGAGGATCGGCAGCCCCAGCGCGACCCCGGCCAGCGTCCCGAGAATACGTAACGCCAGGCGATGGCGGGTCGCATTGTAGTTAGGCTGACACACAAACAGGCTGGTCAGCAAAATCCAGTAGCCATGATTCAGACCGGTTATCTGTATAAAGGCATAGCCGATGCAGAGTACCACCGACATTCTTACCGCATGGCGAAAGAGGGCAGACTCCGGCGAAAAGTTACGGCTTAAGCGCAGCCACATATCGCTGAAACCGTGCAGGCTGTCGTCAGCAAGCTGATTTTCTGCCTCATTGCCCGGCATGGCCAGCGCCTGTTCCGATTCGATGGTGGCGAGCTGGGCATCGATGGCGCGCAGATTGCTTAACAGATACCCCAACGCCTGCATCTGTTCGGCAGAGGTTCCGCTGGCGTGGACGCGATCGAGGGCTGCATCAAGGTGGCTGAATGCCCGTTCAAAACGCAGATCGTGCTGATAGGGAGTGCGCAGCAGTATCGAGTGCGACAGCTGCTGACAGGCCTGAGCCTGCATCGACAGCAGCCGCTGAAAACGAAACATCACATCGCTGTAGCGAAACTTTTCCCGCAGGCTGGCGTACTGAATATGCGAGGAACTGGCGCGCTCATGAATATCCTGCGCGACAAAATAGTAGTGCAAGGTTCTGCGGGTGCCGCGCTGACCGCGATCGCCGCGTAACCGCGTAAGCAGCGAGGCTTTAGTCTGGTTCAACGTGGTGACCAGTTGGCCATTTGCCAGCGCCAGCTCATACAGCGGCGCCTGTCCGTCGTCCTCAATATCCGGGTCGAACAGCCGCGACTTTAACTCCAGATAATGGGCCAACTGCTCATAGCTACGCGCCAGATTGTCCTGTAAAGGACGAATGGGGAAAATAAGATGCCCGGCCAGGGTGAGCAGGTTATACCAGACAGCGCCAACCAACAGCAGCAGCGGCTGGTGATACCACTGGTCGTAAAGCGAAACCCCCAGCATGGTATAGATAGCAATCAGCAACGCACCAAAAGCGATGGTGGCGTAACGTTGACCGAGCCCGCCCAGCAAAATAAAGACGCTGGTGGAGATCATCAGACCGAGGGCGAACAGCCAGGGCCAGGGAAAGAGCAATTCCACCGAAGCCGAAGCAATAAAGAAGCAGATCAGGGTGATGACCAGATTGCGCAGCCGACCGGCGAGGCGATCGTCCAGATCGGCCAACGCCCCGGCAACCACGCCCAGCGTCAGCGGAATGGTCAGCTTGACCTCACCTAACCACCAGGGCAGGGCGGTGCTGCCGCAAAGAGCAATAAAAATCCTGACGTTATACAGCCAGGTGCTGTTCCATGTGTAGCGGCGTAGCAGTGGGCTTAGCATGAGCGCACTCGGTCCTTGTTACGGAAAACGACGACGGGCGTTGGCTTCCCGCGCGGCGCGGGCGACTTCAACAGGGACGACTCTGCGTCCGACAGGCCACAGGGCAATGGCCGCAATCTTGAAATTAGCGATCCCAACGGGGATGCCGATAATCGTCAGGCACTGCGCAATACCTGCCGCAATATGCATCACACACAGCCACCAGCCGAAAAAGATCAGCCACACTATATTGAGCAGCGTTCCGCCGGTGTTCAGCAGCGCGCTTTTGCTGTCGGGCTCAAGTTCGTCAACGTGGATCGCATCGTTACCGTAGGGCACCAGTGAGAGTTTGGTGATCTCCCAGCAGGAGCGCGTCAGCGGCAGGGTGAAGATCATGACGATGCTGACCAGCGTCGCCAGCAGCCAGGCAAGGGTGGTGGCAAAACCACCAAGAACAAAATTCAAAATATTCAGAACGGTACGCATAACACCTCGGTTCTTTCCGTTTTGTTTAAGGCTCGATGATTGTAACGGTTTTTTGCGCTGGAGCACCTGAAAACTGGCAGTTAAACTGTCAGGCAACTTCTCACGTCGTGGATCGGGCTGGACATGGAACTGAAAGCAACTTCGTTAGGCAAACGCCTGGCACAACATCCGTACGACAAAGTCGTTCTGCTTAACGCCGGGGTCAAAGTCTCGGGCGAACGGCACGAATATTTGATTCCCTTCAATCAGCTGCTGGCCATTCACTGCAAGCGCGGTCTGGTGTGGGGCGAGCTGGAGTTTGTCCTGCCGGAAGACAAGGTCGTGCGGCTTCACGGCACCGAATGGGCAGAAACCCAGCGGTTTCATCACCATCTGAATACGCTCTGGCAGCAATGGAGTGCAGAAATGAGTCAGGTTGCGGCGCAGGTTTTGCACAACGTGCTGGATGAGATTGCCGCAAGCCATGAGCAAAACAGCTGGCTCACCCGGGACAAAACCTTGGGTCTGCAGCAAAAAATCGTTAACGCGCTGCAGGCATTACCGCTGTCCACCGCGCGTCTGGCAGAGTTTGATAACTGCCGTGACGCATGGCGTCAGTGCCAGGCGTGGCTAACCGACATTGATCAAAGTCGGCAGGCGCACAATCAGGCGTGGACCGACGCCATGCTCAGCCAGTATGCCGACTTCTTTGCCGGCATTGAGTCATCGCCGCTTAACCCGGCCCAGGCCCGGGCGGTAGTCAACGGTGAGCGTTCATTGCTGGTACTGGCAGGTGCGGGGAGCGGTAAAACCTCGGTGCTGGTGGCGCGGGCGGGCTGGCTTTTGACCCGTAATGAAGCCTCCCCGGAACAGATCCTCCTGCTGGCATTTGGGCGCAAGGCCGCCCAGGAGATGGATGAACGGATCGCGGCGCGACTGCATACCCGCGACATCACCGCCAGAACCTTTCATGCGCTGGCCCTGTACATTATTCAGCAGGGGAGCAAAAAAGTGCCGGTGGTCAGCCAGCTTGAAAATGACACCGAGGCGCGGCAGAAGATTTTTATCGATGCCTGGCAGCAGCAGTGCAGCGAGAAAAAAGCCCAGGCCAAAGGCTGGCGCCAGTGGCTGGAAGAGGAGCTTAACTGGACGGTGCCGGAGGGCAACTTCTGGCAAAACGATAAGCTCGCGCGCCGACTGGCACCGCGTCTGGATCGTTGGGTGAGCCTGATGCGGATGCACGGCGGTGCGCAGGCGGAGATGATTGCCGGTGCGCCGGAAGAGATCCGCGCCCTGTTTTCAAAACGGGTGAAGCTGATGGCTCCCCTGTTAAAAGCGTGGATAACCGCCCTTAAAGAAGAAAATGCGGTCGATTTTTCCGGCTTGATCCATCAGGCAATCAATATCCTTGAGAAAGGCCGTTTTGTCAGTCCGTGGAAGCACATTCTGGTGGATGAGTTTCAGGATATCTCCCCTCAGCGCGCAGCGCTGCTGGCAGCGCTGCGGGCACAAAATAAATACACCACGCTGTTTGCCGTGGGCGACGACTGGCAGGCAATCTATCGCTTCAGTGGGGCGCAGCTGTCGTTGACCACCGCGTTCCACCATTACTTTGGCGAAGGCGATCGCTGCGACCTCGATACTACATATCGTTTTAATAACCGGATCGGTGAAGTCGCTAACCGGTTTATTCAGCAGAACCCGAATCAGCTGGCAAAACCGCTGAACAGCCTGTCCGTTGGCGACAAAAAAGCGGTTACGCTGCTGGCGGACGATCAGCTCGATGCGCTGCTGGATAAGCTGAGCGGTTACGCCAAAGCCGATGAACGCATTCTGGTGCTGGCGCGTTATCACCACCTTAAACCGGCCAGCCTGGCGAAAGCCGCCACCCGCTGGCCGAAGCTGCAGCTGGATTTTATGACCATTCATGCGAGCAAAGGACAGCAGGCAGATTATGTGATTGTGGTAGGTCTGCAGGAAGGCAGCGACGCATTCCCGGCTCCCGCGCGTGAATCGGTCATGGAGCAGGCGTTACTGCCAGCGGTGGAAGATTTTCCGGATGCCGAGGAGCGGCGGTTGCTGTACGTAGCAATGACCCGCGCGCGTCACCGCGTCTGGCTGTTGTTCAATAAAGAGCAGCCGTCAGGGTTTGTCGAGGTGTTGAAAAATATCGATGTGCCGATAGCGCGTAAACCCTAATTACTCTGGCGGGATACTGCGCGTGCGTAAGCCGGGTCAGGCGAATCCGCCGCCCGGCATTGACTGAATTTACTTCAGGCGATCCGCCAGGTAGCGCGGATAATCCGGGATCAGGATTTCGTTCTGAGAGCTGAACTGCGGAGACTCAATAATAAAGTCTGCTGTCGACAGGTTAGTGGCGACCGGGATATTCCACACCGTCGCCAGGCGCAGCAGCGCTTTGACATCCGGATCGTGCGGCACCGCATTGAGCGGATCCCAGAAGAAAATCAGCACATCAATTTTGCCTTCAGAAATCTGCGCGCCGACCTGCTGATCGCCACCTAACGGGCCGCTCAGCATGGCATGAACCTCAAGCCCGGTCTCGCGTTGGATCAGATTACCCGTCGTACCGGTTGCCGACAGCTGGTGTTGTTCCAGCAGGGATTTGTGACGCTGAACCCAGTTGAGCAGCATCTGTTTGCAGTGATCGTGTGCAACCAGCGCGACATGTTTGCGTGCTGGCAGGGTGCGAGTTGTGAGTTCCATAATCTCTATCCATTAATTAACTGGTTACAGATTACTGGAAGTGTCTGACTCTGCAAGAGAAAGGGATAAAAATTGCGGGTCAGGACGAAGGTTGCTGCTTCGCCCACTGCAGGAAACGCGCTCGGGTTTCGGGATCGGCTAAGGCAAACCAGTATTTAAGTCGTTGTTCTGTAACCGTCTGCGATTGCGGCGGCGGCATATCCAGCTCAGATACGCCCGATAACAGCGCGCTGTCATCGGCCATCATGGTGGCAAATTGCGGTAAGGACGCGCTTTGCCCGGCCTTGTTATAGCGCTCAGTATCATTCTCGTAATTGATACCTTTCGGGGTCTCTGTGATCGTCAGGATATCCAGTTTTACCGGAATAGGCGTCGCATCGCCGTCCAGCAACTCGATGTGGGGCGCATGATCAAAAACTTGCGACTCTTTTTCTGTTTCCAGTCGGGGGAGGCTAAAATTAACCTGACTGATGCGCTGTGTGTTAAAGCTGGCGACCAACGGGGGAGAGATATAGACGCGCTGTTCATGGTTGCCAAAACGGATGGTTTTTTCAACCCGGAACACAATCTGATGCGGACCGTTATCCAGCTCAATGCTGTCCGCACCGCGCAGCAATGAACTGGACACTTTTTTTCCATCAAGCACCAGTAAATCGATGTCAGTGGAGAGCCGCAGCGTTGTAGCAAAAACGCAAACCGGCATGAGCAGTGCAACCAAACCCCAGGCAATGCCGGTTTTCATAGAGAGCTCCTCTCAAAGACGCGCGATGTGAATAATGTATCTAATTTTTTCGCAGATCATATTTACTAACATATAGACATATTCTGGTGATTTGCTCTCATGCAGACGTATGGGATAGATAGTTGCCTTACCCACTTTGGCGTACACTTTGAAAAAGCCAGGAGGAAGACAATGAAAGAGAACGATATTGCAGAGATTCTGACCACCACCCAAACGATTGCTTTGGTTGGGGCAAGTGACAAGCCCGACCGGCCGAGCTATCGGGTGATGAAGTACCTGCTCGATCACGGTTATCACGTGATCCCGGTGTCACCGAAAGTGGCGGGTAAGACACTGCTGGGGCAGCAGGGCTATGCGACGCTGGCGGATGTGCCAGAAAAAATTGATATGGTGGATGTGTTCCGCAATTCCGAAGCCGCCTGGGGCGTGGCGCAGGAAGCTATCGCCGTCGGAGCGAAAACCCTGTGGCTGCAGCTGGGCGTCATTAATGAGCAGGCCGCCGTGCTGGCGCGTGACGCGGGATTACAGGTGGTGATGGATCGCTGTCCGGCGATTGAAATCCCGCGCTTAGGGTTAACCCGCTAAGCGCGGAAGGTCAGCCCGGTGAGCATCGTGCCTCCGGGCTTTTCAGCATTAATTGCGCAGGCGCGGGGCCTGTAGCTGTCGCCGAATGGTTTGCGCCAGTTCATCCATGGACGGCTGTTCGGGGTGTTCGTCCTGCGGCTCGCTACTCAACTGGGCTTCGGCAAGATAAGTATGCATCGCCTGGCCATCGTCATCTTCCATCACCACGTGATACCAGGGTGCGGCGCGGAGTTCTGCATTAACCGCCAGCTCATCGGCTGACGGTTCGTCGAGGGAATATTCCGGGTCGATATCCACGACCACACCCAGATAACCTAACAGGGAGTGGCGGACCTGCTGGCCGATACCGTATTTGCTGGCAATCATAGTCACCTCCCGGGAAACGTTACTTACACTCTAGGTGAGGGCAACATTCCACTTTTCAAGTTACATGATGCGACAGGCAAACCCTTTCAGATATAGCCCTTCCGGATAGGTAGCGATCACCGGGTGATCGGCCGCCTGACGGAACTGTTCTATAAATTGTACATCACGACCCGCATCTACAGCGGCATCTGCAACAATTTTCTGGAAAAGGTCAGTGGTCATCAGGCCCGAACAGGAGAAGGTCAGCAGCACGCCGCCGGGGTTAAGCAGCTGAATTGCCAGCATGTTGATGTCTTTATAGCCGCGACACGCGCCCATCAGCTGGTTTTTGTTTTCCACAAATTTTGGTGGGTCCATCACGATGACGTCGAAGGTTTCACCCTGATCGCGATATTTGCGCAGCAGCTTAAACACATCGTCGCGGACAAATTCCGCTTTGCTCAGATCCAGCTTGTTGAGCTCGACGTTCTGCTTCGCCACGTCCAGCGCGTCCTGGGAGGTATCAACACTCACCACCTGGCTACAGCCGCCCATCAGGGCAGAAACCGCAAAACCGCCGGTGTAGGAGAAGCAGTTCAGCACGCGCTTGTCTTTCACGTACTGGCGGGTTGCCAGACGGCTGTCGCGCTGATCGAGGTAGTAGCCGGTTTTATGCCCGCCCTGGATATCCACCAGTAGCTTCATGCCGTGCTCTTCAATTGGCAGCAGGGCAGGCGGCAGTTCACCGGTCACGGTGCCTTGCGTCAGCTCCATTCCCTCTTTTTTACGCACCGCAACGTCGCTGCGATCGTAAATGGCGCACTCCGGAAACAGCGATTGCAGGGCGCTGATTAGCGCCGCACGCTGATATTCTGCGCCCGCGCTTAACAGCTGCAGCACCAGGAAGTTGCCAAAACGATCGATGGTGACGCCCGGCAGACCGTCGGATTCACCGGCGATCAGGCGATAGCTGTCCAGCCCGTCGCGTTTTGCCAGCCAGTCGCGCCACTGCTGCGCCTGCTGTAAACGACGGGTGAAAAAGGCGATATCAATGGTCTCGTCTTTATCGAAGGTCCAGACGCGCGCGCGGATCTGAGAAGCAGGGGAGTATGCGCCGCGGGCTAACCATTTGCCGTGATGGTCGACGATGTCAATGGTTTCTCCGAGATTGGCTTTGCCTTCCACGCGAGCAACCGCACCAGAAAAGACCCAGGGATGACGGCGCAGTAATGACTTCTCGCGCCCTTTGGCTAACACTAAACGTACACTCATAATTTGCTATTCTGTCGATTCGAAAAGATGGCCGCCATTTTCCCGAGTTCAGCGAGGAAATGCAACGCGCCAGACAGGGATAAGGGGAACGATGATGTCAAAAGTCTGCATAATTGCGTGGATCCACGGCACGGTTCAGGGGGTCGGGTTCCGCTACAGCACCCAGCGGGAGGCCACAACGCTCGGACTGACCGGGTACGCGCGCAACATGGATGACGGCAGTGTCGAGGTGGTCGCCTGTGGCGAAGCGGAAAAGGTAGAACAGCTGGTTGCCTGGCTTAAGGCCGGTGGGCCACGCAGCGCGCGGGTTGAGAAGGTCTTATCAGAACCGCATCAACCCGGCAGGGAATACGTTAATTTCGGTATTCGGTACTAAATACACTTCACGGGCTTCGGCAGACCGGCGATTTTGGTCGCCTGTTTGGCCGGGCCTTTTGGGAACAGGCGGTACAGATAGCGGCTGTTACCTTTTTCCTCGCCATATTTATTGGCCATCGCTTTGACCAGCATGCGAATGGCGGGGGAGGTATTAAATTCCAGGTAGAAATTGCGCACAAAGTGCACCACTTCCCAATGCTCGGGCGTCAGGGCGATCGACTCTTTTTCAGCAATAGCGGCCGCCAGCCCTTCGCTCCACTGGCTGGTCTCTTTCAGATAGCCTTCGCTATCGGTTTCAATCTTTTTACCTTCAAAGTTCAACATAATCATCACGGGTTTATCGAAAACCGCAGCAGTTTAGCAAAAAAAAAAGCCCCGCATAAGCGGGGCCCGGTATACAGCACAGTGGGTTAATTGCGGTTTGCAAAGCCCAGGATGCTCAACAGGCTGACAAAGATGTTGTACAGCGACACATACAGGCTCACGGTGGCGCGGATGTAGTTGGTCTCGCCGCCGCGAATGATGTTGCTGGTTTCCATCAGGATTGCGCCAGAGGAGATCAGGATAAACACGGCGCTGATCGCGAGGTGCAGAGCCGGCAGCTGCAGGAAGATGTTCGCCACCATCCCGACCAGCACCACCACGATGCCTGCCATCAGCATACCGCCGAGGAAAGACATGTCTTTGCGGGTAGTCAGCACGTAGGCAGAACAGCAGAAGAATACTAATGCCGTACCACCCAGCGCCAGGCCGATCAGATCGCCCATCCCGGCAGACAGGAAGGAGTTAAGCATTGGCCCCAGGATGTAACCCAGGAACCCGGTGAAGGCAAACGCGGCAATGATACCGGTTGGTTTGTTGGCCAGCTTGTAGGTCAGGAACATCAGACCATACATTCCCACCAGCGTCAGGATAATACCCGGCGATGGCAGCATCAGAATTGTGCTGGCGGTCGCCGTCAGCGCAGAAAAGGCCAGCGTCAGGCTCAACAGGAAATAGGTGTTACGCAGCACTTTGTGGGTGCTGAGCAGCGATGTGCGGTCGTGTGAAGAACTAACAATACGATCCATGAGTCACTCTCTTATGACAGATGTAATTAACGGCAAGGATAGGAAACGATGCGCCGGGAACCTAGCTATTTTACCCATCTTTACTCATAGCCTTAGGCGTCGTTCAAGCATTTTATGTTCCATAACTGCAATTTTGCCGAACGAAGCGTGGTTTGTCAGCGCTAATCAGATCAAGCTCTTATAGGTTACTGAAATATATTGCCTTATTACAGTCGCGGCGCTAAGAGTTATTGCGGATCGTCAGACAAAAAACAATAAGGCGAAGGAAATGAAACCATCATCACGCACTATTTTTACACTCTCTCTGCTGACGGCAGGCATCCTTAGCGCAGGCACAACGGCTTTTGCCGCCAGCGTACCGGCGGGAACCGTGCTGGCAGAGAAACAGGAACTGGTCAGGAATAATGGCAATGAACCGGCGTCGCTCGACCCGCACAAAGTCGAAAGCGATGTCGAATTTAATATTATCAGCGATTTATTCGAAGGACTGGTCAGCGTTGCCCCGGACGGCACCATCCAGCCGCGGCTGGCCGAGAAATGGGAGAATAAAGACAACACCGTCTGGACCTTCCATTTACGCCCGGGCATCACCCGGAGCGACGGCACCGCCATTACCGCGCCGGAAGTGGTCTGGAGCTGGCAGCGGCTGGTGGATCCGAAAACCGCTTCACCTTACGCCAGCTACCCCGGCAACATGCACATTGTGAATGCCACGGATATCGCCCAGGGTAAAAAAGCCCCCGAGACGATGGGCGTTAAGGCGCTGAACGATACCACCCTTGAAGTGACGCTCACCCAGCCTAATGCCGCGTTTCTAGCAATGCTGGCACACCCGTCGCTGGTCCCGGTCGATAAGGTCATGATTGGGCGGTACGGGGATAAATGGACCCGCTCGGAACATTTCGTCAGCAGCGGCGCCTATACGCTGAGTAAATGGGTGGTCAACGAGCGGATCATTGCCGAGCGTAACCCGCGCTACTGGGACAACGCCCATACGGTGATTAACAAGATAACGTACCTGCCGATCACCTCCGAATCCGCCGACGTGAACCGCTACAAGGCCGGTGAAATTGATATTGCCTACACGCTGCCCATCAACCAGTTTGCCCAGCTGAAAAAAACCATGGGCACTGAGCTGAACGTCTCGCCGCAGCTGGCAACTTACTACTACGAGTTCAACACCACTCGCCCGCCGTTTAACGATCCGCGCGTGCGCAAGGCCCTCAACCTGGCGCTGGATAAAGACATCATCGCCGATAAGGTGCTCGGACAAGGGCAGCGCCCGGCCTGGATAGTCAGCCAGCCGGATATCGGCGGCGTGAAGCTGAAAAACCCGGACTACGCCAGCTGGCCGATGGATAAGCGCATTACCGAGGCTAAAAAGCTGCTGAACGAGGCGGGCTTTAACGACAGCCATCCCCTGAGCTTTAATCTGCTGTACAACACCTCGGAATCGCACCAGCGTATTGCCATCGCCGCCAGCTCGATGTGGAAGAAAAACCTTGGCGTGGAGGCGAAGCTGCAAAATCAGGAGTGGAAGACCATGCTGGACACCATGCACACCCACAATTTTGATGCGGTACGCTACGCCTGGATCGCCGATTACGACGATGCCGCCACCTTCCTGAACAACTTCCGTACCGGCGACAGTGAGAACACCAGCCAGTACAGCAATCCGGCCTATGATGAGGCGCTGGTTGAAGCGGCTAAAGCGAAAACCACCGCCGAGCGCGGGACGTTCTATCAGCAGGCGGAAGATCTGTTAGGTCAGGATGTGCCCGCCATTCCGGTTTATCACTATGTCCGCACCCATCTGGTGAAGCCGTGGGTGGGGGGATTTACGCCAGATAAGCTGGGGTATTACTACACCAAAGATATGTACATCAAAAAGCAGTAACGCCTTGAGGGCCAGGCGTGCTGATAAAATAGCCAATATGTTGTTGATACAACCAATTAACCGCATTTTGGCTATTTTTAAGACGAACGATCAGGTTCGCTCTTTACAGAGCACAAGGAGCTGTTTATAGTGCGCCTCACTTAGGAAGCGTGGCCGAGCGGTTGAAGGCACCGGTCTTGAAAACCGGCGACCCGAAAGGGTTCTAGAGTTCGAATCTCTACGCTTCCGCCAAATTCGAAAACCCTGCGATAGCAATATCGCGGGGTTTTTTGTTTTTATCTTACGCCCCCGTTTTGCCGGTTTTTTCAACAACGGCCACAGGCCGCTGGAAGACATTCAAATTCTTCAATTTTGTGCTTTACACAACGCACAGGGATGTTTATAGTGCGCCTCACTTAGGAAGCGTGGCCGAGCGGTTGAAGGCACCGGTCTTGAAAACCGGCGACCCGAAAGGGTTCTAGAGTTCGAATCTCTACGCTTCCGCCAAATTCGAAAACCCTGCGATAGCAATATCGCAGGGTTTTTTGCTTTGTTTCTCCCCGCACACAATCCAACCACGATCACACTTTTGAATGAAACTGCCCTGCAGAGCACACCGCAGTATTGACGATACATAAGCCAGAATTATATGTTTGTGTGATAAATACAGCTTGTTACCGTTCGGCGGGCAAAACGTAAATTCAGCCACAGGGGTTACCCTGGCTGTACTTATGTTTTGCCCGTTTTGCATTTCTGGAGTTGGCGATGCGCATTAAACAGATTTTGAACAACAACGTCGTCAGCGTCTGTGATGGTAGCGGAGCAGAATTTATCCTGACGGGAAGAGGTCTGGGCTTTAACGCCAGCATCGGGGATGTCGTTGACGAGCGCAACGTGGAGAAGACCTTCCAGCTTGCGGACAGCTCCGTATCGGCGCGCTTTAAAGTGTTACTGAACGAAGTTCCGGTGGAGATTATTCAGCTAACGGATGACATCGTCAGTCTTGCCCGTCAGTCGCTTAACCGTGCGCTCAGCGACGTGCTTTACGTGTCGCTGGCGGACCATCTGCACTTTGCCCTCAAGCGACACCGTGAGGGGCTGGCGATCCAGAACCCGCTGGAGTGGGAGGTCCGCCATTTATACCGCAAGGAGTATCTGGTTGGACGCCAGGCGCTGGCGCTGATCGCCTCTCGCACCGGGCAGCTTCTGCCGGATGCGGAAGCGTGCAGCATTACGCTGCACATTGTGAATGCCTCGATGAATGTGCCGGACGGGCAGGTGATGGAAATGACCCGCCTGATCTTTCAGATTCAGAACATCGTAAAGTACTGGTTCGCCATCAGCATTGATGAGCAAAGCCTGAACTATCAGCGCTTTGTCACCCATATTAAGTTTTTCGCTCAGCGGGTGATGGCAGGGGAGATTCTGAACAATGACGACGCTGAATTGTTCGAGCAGATGCCCAAACGCTATGAAAAGACGTTGAGTTGTGTTCAGGCGATCAGTGAGTTTGTCAGCCGGAACTACAACCACACAATGAGCAGTTCAGAGAAGTTATACCTGACGGTCCATATCGGTAACGTTATTCATCGTCAGCACAATTCCATTTAGGCTTGTTACTGTTAAATCAGGCAAACCCCAGAGGAAACAAGGTGCCCCGCAAATGCGGGCAATTGTGAACGGGCAGACTATGCCCTTAATCTGGAGAGTACCACGGTGGATTATCAACATACCGCACGCAGGATCGTTGCGCTTCTTGGCGGCGAATCCAATATCAATTCCGTCTTTCACTGTATAACGCGCCTGCGTTTCAGCTTAAAAGACAACAGCAAAGCCGATCGTGAGGCACTGGCGCAGCTGGACGGCGTCATGGGGGTTAACCTTTCCGGGGATCAGTTCCAGGTCATTATTGGTAATAAAGTAACGCAGGTACTGAAGGCCATCCAGGACCACGTTCCCCGTCTGGTGAACACAGACAACAGCGATGAGCAGGCGGCAGAAAAACGCCGTAACCCCATCTCGCGGGTGTTTGAAGTGATATCCGGCATCTTTTCCCCCATCATTCCGGCGATTGCCGGGGCAGGGATCCTGAAAGGTGTGCTGTCGCTGTTTGTCACCTTTGGCTGGGTCGCGACGACCAACCAGACCTATCAAATCATGACCGCCATCAGCGATGGGGTGTTTTATTTCATGCCGATGGTGCTGGCCTTCAGCGCCGGTCTGAAATTTGGTGCCAACCCCTATCTGTCGGTTGCGCTGGCTGCCGTTCTGTTTCACCCGACGTTAACCACCTTACTGCGTTCAGGGGATCCCATCGCCTTTGCCGGGCTGACGGTTTCGCCGGTTTCCTACGCGAACTCGGTCATCCCGATCCTCTTTTCGATATGGCTGTTGAGCTATGTTGAACGCTTCTTCAATCGCATTATTCCCGCCTCAATCCAGATGATGTTTTCACCCCTGCTGAGCCTGATGATTGTGGCACCGGTGATGCTGATTTTCATTGGCCCGGCCGGGATCTTTATCGGCAATACGCTATCAGGCGGGATCATCTGGCTGGTGGAGAACATGGGTCCGCTGGCCGGGATCGTGGTGGGCGGCACGCTGTCGCTGATGATCATCACCGGCATGCACTATGTGCTGGTGCCGATCATGATTAATAACATCACCCGGCTGGGATTCGACCCCATCAAACCGCTGATGTTTGTCGCTAACTTCGGCCAGGCCGGGGCCGCCTTTGGCGTGTTTCTGCGCTCCCGCAACCAGAAAACCCGAACCCTGGCCCTGTCGACCTCCTTCAGTGCGCTGATGGGCGTATCTGAACCGGCGATGTATGGCATCAACATTCGCTTCAAAAAGCCGTTTGCCGCCGCCTTGATTGGCGGTGCCGCAGGCGGCTGTCTGGCCATGACCATGGGCGTAAAAGCCTATGCCTATGCGTTAAGCGGACTCTCCGGGTTACCGGCCCTGGCGGGGCAGGGATTTGGCTGGGCGCTGGCCAGTATTGGCTTAGCCTTTGTCGTGGCGGCGCTGGTGACCGTGGTGCTGGGCTTTGAAGAACAGGCCGAACCCCAGCCCGATACCGCCGTTACGCCGGGTAGCCTATCCGCTCAGAACAACGATCTGCACCCCGTTAAGGCTGCCGCCGGGGAGCAGCTGTTTGCCCCGGCGCAAGGCAAGCTGATCCCACTCGGGGAGGTGAGTGACCCGGTCTTTGCCGATGAGGTCTTTGGCAAAGCCATTGTGCCGGTAAATGGGGAGCTGGTGTCGCCGGTGAACGGCCGCGTCGGTTCGGTTTTTGCGACCAATCACGCCATCACTCTGGAGAGCGACTCGGGGGCAGAGGTCCTGATTCATATCGGCATTGATACCGTCAAACTGCAGGGAAAAGGTTTCACCCGACATGTTGAAGACGGGCAGTGTGTCGCCGTCGGCCAGCCGCTGATCAGCTTCGATCTCGATGCGCTGCGCGCAGATAACATCGATCCCAGCATCATCATCATTGTGACCAATACCGACAGCTATGACGACATTAGCCTGATTTCCGACAGCGACGTGGGATCACGCGACGCTTTTTTAAAACTGACAGCATCTGCTGCGTAAGGGGGAGTACGTGACATTTTCAAAATCATTTCCGGATAATTTCCTGTGGGGCGGTGCGACAGCGGCCAATCAGCTGGAAGGGGCGCACGACGCAGACGGCAAAGGCCTGTCCGCCTCCGATGTCTTTATTTTCGATATCAACGCGCCGAAAGAACGCTGGCTGGATCAGTGGGCAGGGATGACCCATGCCCAGGTCAAAGAGGCGCAAGATCCTGCCAGCCAAAAATATTATCCGAAGCGCAAGGGCAATGATTTTTATCATCACTATGAAGAAGACATCGCCCTTTTTGCCGAGATGGGGTTCAAGTGCTTCCGGATGTCGATTGCCTGGACGCGCATCTTCCCGCGCGGGGATGAAACCACCCCCAATGAAGCGGGACTGGCATTTTACGATCGGGTGGTCGATACCCTGCGTCGCCACAATATTGAACCTGTGGTATCGCTCTCACATTATGAAATGCCGCTGACGCTGGTGACAGAATACGGCGGCTGGCCGAACCGTCAGGTGATCGATTTTTATCTGCAGTTCGCCACCACCGTCTTTAAACGTTATCGCCATAAAGTGAAGTACTGGATGACGTTCAACGAAATCAACTGCGTTAAACATCACCCGTATGTCAGCGTTGGGGTCATCGAAGAAGATCATCCTGCGCTTGAGCAGGCCAAGTACCAGGGTGCGCACCACCAGTTTGTTGCCAGCGCGCTGGCGACCAAGGCCTGCCACGAGATTATTCCGGGGTCAAAGGTGGGCTGCATGATCAGCTATCAGATCCTGTACCCGCACAGCTGCCACCCGGATGATCTGCAGGCCTGTGAAGAAGCCCAGCGTGTTTCCCTGTTCTTTAGCGACGTTCAGGCTCGCGGGGCGTATCCCGCCTGGACAGACAGGCTGTTTGCCGCCAAAGGGGTCACGTTGATCAAAGCGCGGGGCGACGATGAGATTTTACGTCAGTACCCGGTCGACTTCGTCTCGTTTAGCTATTACATGTCCAGTACCGTCAGCGCCCACCCTGAGCGGCTGGAAGGGGTAAAAGGCAACCTGATCACCGGCGGGATCCGTAACCCGCATCTGCCTGAAAGCGACTGGGGATGGCAAATTGATCCCAAAGGGCTGCGGCTGGCGCTGAACCAACTGTATGACCGCTACCAGAAGCCGCTGTTCGTGGCCGAAAATGGCCTCGGCGCCGTCGACGTACCGGACAGAGAAGGGATGATTCAGGACGATTACCGGATCGACTACCTGCGCGTACATATAGAACAAATGCAGGAAGCGCTTGCCGATGGCGTGGATCTGTTCGGCTACACCTGGTGGGGGCCTATCGATATGATCAGCGCCAGCACTTCGCAGATGTCGAAGCGCTACGGATTCATCCACGTTGATCAGGATGATATGGGTAACGGTACGCTCAAGCGTTCCCGTAAGAAAAGTTTTGGCTGGTACAAAAAAGTGATCGCCTCCAACGGCGGTGACCTCAGCTAGAGCGCAATATCAGGGGGAGCGCAGCGCTGCCCCTGAATCTATAATTATCCCCCTCTCTTCGGATTGCTCTGTATTTAAATGTATGCATTTGATTCCTTTGGAAAAGCCAAATAAAAGCCCCTGCTATTATTAAAGGTATTACTTGCCGTGTCTTTTATTCCACTCATCCACGGGTATATCTTTTGTTAATTCGAAGCAAGGAAATGAAATGGGTTGGTTTAAGAAATTATTGCTGGCTATGGTCTTTATTGTCGGCGGCGTGACGTTGGGGCGAGAATTCAAGGAGTTTGGCCTGCAGATCGGGATGGTATTAACCGCTGCGTTTTTCCTGAGCTGTGCGTTTTTATGGCACTGGTTATTCGCCGGAGTCCGTGAATCGCATGTCGCGAAGGCCGTTCAGGCGTAATAAAAAAGTACAGATGGCGAAGCGTGAAAATAACGTGGGTAGCAGGATGCTACCCGTAACCCGGAATTAAACCGCAGGTAATAAGGTGGCGGAATGCAGCAATCCCATCAGCACCACCATAAAAGTGTGCGCATAGGCTTTTGAATGCATCGCCATCGCGCTCTGAGAAAGCGTCTGTATCAGCCCCGACATCATCAGCGATACCGTCGTAACCACCGTCGTTAGCGCTAAAGTGGTTACCGTAATCCACGCCAGCATACGCAGAACAAGGAGAAGCGCCATTCTGTAAACCCTCTGCTTTCTTTATTCCGCTGCCAGCCTGGCCTGGCGATACTCTCTGTGCAGCCGCAAGGCTTCTGCCACAATATCCTGCTTACTCTGACGCGTTTCGTATGCGGTGGCTCTCACATACTCATTCAGTTCATCGTCAATCCGGGCGCTTAGCATGGTCAGTTCTTCCGAGCTTCTTTCGCCGCGTGGTCTGCGTGTTGAGGGGTAGCTGCGGTTGGTTTTTTCCATCGGGTTCACCCTGAAAAATAGGCTATTAATTCGTGGCGTGAAATATGAAGCCCATCTGAAATCATGTCAACTTTCGTAAAGCATCCCCGCCTATGTAGATGTTATGTTAATAATACGCACCGCGAGGGTGCGTATTTTCGTTCGCAAGTTGATATGGCGTTTATGTAGTGAAGAACCCTATTGAGTGGGTTTACCGCTTTAACAATTCATTAAATATTCAAAACTGTTTTAATCTGTAAGAAAGTTAAAAAAGTGCGCTGAATTTGATTTAAGTCAATTTGTACTGGCGGGATATTGATTCAGCGATCAAGAGTTAATAACTCACAATTGAGAATGAATTTTATTTCAGTGTGAATTTATATTACCCCCGCAGGAGTATATACTGGCTTAAAAACCTCAAAATAAATCGGGTTAATAATCGCATGCTATTGGTGTTAATATTTAAATGTAAACATTGGTGATGTGATTTATATTGAAGGTGACCCTCTCGGATTCATCCTAATATTGATTTGCGGTCTATTAGTCTCGTTTTTGATAATATCATTTGCTGTCTGCTATTTAGCCAATTGTTACATCTGTGTTTTAATGTCTGGCGTTGAAAGTGCAAATCTATACATAAACAAAACGATTGCTGTGGAATATTAATACTGACATGTAAACATTGCCAGGGTAGTCCAGCAGTCGGAATTTAGGGTTATTGCATTTTATTGTCTCGGCAAATATCATTTTTCGGTGCGCAAAGGTATTGAACGCATTTACTTTTTTGATAAACAGCGATTACCCAGATGGATATTGTTCCTGTGTGAATCAGGTACGGCATAGTTTTATATAAAGGGATGCGCATAAGGGATGAACGCCACGACCGGATGGCTCCGGTCAATGTAATCATTAATAAATATTAAAGATGAGCTTAATAATGAAAAATCAATTTCGCGTTGCCGCAGCCCTGGTGGGCGTGATGGTTTCGGGTGCCGCATTTTCTAACAGTATGACTACCAGCCTTAACGCAGGTGCAGGTACGCAGAGTACGGGGGGAGTGGTGGAGTTTACCGGGGAGATCGTGGACACCTCCTGCAATATCACGCCAACCAGTAAAGACGTGAAGGTTGATTTGGGTAAATGGGCCAAAAGCTATTTCAGCGCAACTGGCGATGAAACGACGAAAACCCCGTTTATGATCAGCGTCGATAATTGCCCGGTATCCGTTAATACCGTTGCGGTCCTGTTTGATGGTCAGAAAGACGCAGTGAATCCAACCCTGCTGGCTGTAGCGGGCGGAGCGACGGGTGTGGGCATTAAGCTGTACAACGGCGGGGCATCCGCAGCGCCTGTGGCTTTGGGTACCGTTTCTGAGAAGGTCCCGGTTACGTCTGGCAAAGCTGACCTGCCGTTTTTTGCCGATTATGCGTCCACCACGGGCACTGTTACCACCGGTGCGGCCAACGGCGTTGCCAACTTCCTGATGGTTTACAACTGATCCTCTTTGAGCAGGCGTCTTGCCTGCTCATTTCTCGTTTTTGTTTGATGGTAACTGCACAATGAAACAGCTTCTTGCCGCGGTGACGGCCTCTTTTATCGTCTTCTGCGCTACCGCGCAGGCGGGCATAGTGATGGGGGGAACCCGCGTTATTTATCAGGAAGGCAAACGCGAAGCCGCCATTCCCGTTACCAATATGGATACCAGCGTGCCCTACCTGGTGCAGTCATGGGTTGAAAATATGGCGGCGGACGATAAACGCCCGGTGCCTTTTGTGGTTACGCCGCCGCTGTTTCGCCTCGATCCTGAGCAGGAAAACGTCCTGCGGATCAGCTTTACCGGGGGGGCATTGCCTGTGGATCGTGAATCGGTGTTCTGGCTGTGCGTCAAAAATATCGCCCCGACGCAAAAAGACGACACCAATAAATTACAGATTAACGTCAAATCCAAATTCAAAATCTTCTACCGTCCCAAAGGGCTGGCCGGAGACGCCAGTGACGCCTGGCAGCAGCTTAAATTTACCCGAAACGGCAACCAGCTGGTGGCGCAAAACCCTACACCGTATCACGTCTCCTTTTACAGCCTGTCGGTGGGCGGCAACGCGATCCCGGAACCCGGCATGATTGCGCCGATGACCCGCAAAACCTGGACGGTCAGCGGCTCCGGCCCCGTTAAATGGCGCGCTATTAACGACTATGGCGGTATCACTGACGCTGCACAGCAGTAAACCTGGGCTTTATCGTGAAAAAGAATACTACCCGCCGCCCGACTGCCGGTACGACTCCCTCTGGCGGCGCTTTACTGCTGGCAACCGTCCCGACGGCGCTGTTTATGCTGTGCGGGGCGCGCTCGGCCTGGGCCGATGATTACTTCGACCCGGCAGCGCTGGAGCTAAGCTCCCCCCAGCAACAAAGGGCCGATCTTCACTACTTTGCGAAGACGGGCGGCCAGCAGCCCGGCACTTATCCGGTCAGCGTTTGGGTCAACGGTCAGGAAGTCAGCAGCGATACCCTCACCTTTGTGGATGATGACGGCAAACTTAAACCGGTGCTGACAACGGCACAGCTGGCAGAATACGGCGTCAACGTCAGCGCCTTCTCGTCGTTTGCTCGCCTACGCGAGGGCGAAACCTTTACCCGTATCGGGCGCTATATTCCGGATGCCAGCAGCCAGTTCGATTTTTCGACTCAACGACTGAATCTGAGTATTCCCCAGGCGGCCATGAACGTTCAAAGCCGCGGCTATGTAGATCCGGCCCGCTGGGATGAGGGGATCCCGGCCGCCTTTGTTGATTACACGCTGTCTGGCTCGCAGACCCAGCAGTCAACTAATAACGGCCATTCCACCTTTCTGAACCTGCGCAGCGGCATCAATCTTGGCCCGTGGCGGCTGCGTAATATGTCGTCGATGCAGTACGACACCACCCGGCGCTGGCATTCGCTCAATACGTACCTGCAACGTGACGTCACGTCGCTGAAAAGCCAGCTGCGGATGGGGGATACCTACACCAGCGGCGAGGTGTTCGACAGCGTGCAGTTTCGCGGCGTCCAGCTGATGTCCAATGACGAGATGCTCCCGGACAGCAAGCGCGGCTTTGCGCCGGTGATCCGCGGCGTGGCCCACAGCAACGCCAAAGTGACCGTCTCCCAGCATGGCTACGTGATTTACGAAACCTACGTCTCTCCGGGAGCTTTTGCGATTAAAGATCTCTATCCGACCGCGCAGAGCGGCGATCTGGAGGTCAACGTCAAAGAGAGCGACGGCTCCGAGCGCACGTTTACCCAGCCGTTTTCGTCGGTGGCGTTTATGCTGCGCGAAGGCCGCCTCAAATACAGCCTCAGCGCCGGGCGCTTCCATTCCGGGCAGGATCAGAGCCGCTCCCCGACGTTTGTGCAGAGCACGCTGTTTTACGGTCTGCCGGCAGAATTTACCCTCTACGGCGGGACGCAGCTGGCCGAGGACTACCATGCGATGGCCCTGGGCGTGGGGCACAGCTTCGGCGAATTTGGCTCGCTGGGTACCGACCTGACGCTGGCTGGCACCACCTCGCCGTCCGGCAAGCGCTACAGCGGACATTCCCTGCGGGCGCAGTACCAGAAAAGCGTTGCGCAGACGGGGACCACGTTCAGCCTCGCCAGCTATCGCTACTCCTCCAGCGGTTTTTACGATTTCAGCGAAGCGATGGTGCTGGAGAGCAGGTATTGCTTAGTGGATACCAAACGCTCCCGGGAAGAGATCTCCCTCAACCAGGCGCTTGGCGATCTCGGTAACCTGTCGCTGTCGGCCTACTCGCAGGATTACTGGCACAGCCAGAGCAGCGATAAGACCTTACACGCCGGATTTTACAGCGCCTGGAAAGGCATCTCCTGGGGGTTGGGCTACTACTACACCCGTTCCAGCGGGCACAGCAATCCGGACCGCTCCTGGTCGTTCAACATCAACATTCCGTTGGGCGGGGCATTGACGGACAGTTCCGTCAGCTACACCACGTCGTCGGATAACCACGGTTACACCTCTCATCAGATGGCGATGTACGGCTCATTGCCTCACAGCCCGAATCTCTACTACTCGGTACAGCAGGGCTACGCCAACCAGGGGCAGAGGAGTAACAGCGGCGCATCGCTTAACTACCGTGGTGGCTACGGCGACGCGCAGGTTGGTTACCGCCACGACCGCGACAGCAACCAGCTCACCTGGGGAGCATCGGGCTCACTTGTCGCGCATCCGCACGGCATCACGCTGGGGCAAACTTTGGGGGACAGCTTTGCCATCGTGCGCGCGCCGGGAGCCGCCAACGTGGCGATCCAGAATGGTAGCAATCTGCATACCGACTGGCGGGGTTACGCAGTGGTGCCCACGCTGACGCCGTATCACAAGAACATCATCACTCTGGATACCGAATCGATGACCAGCGACACCGATGTCGATCAGGTTGGGGCGACGGTGATCCCCGGCGGCGGTGCGGTGGTCGAGGCAAACTACCAGACGCGTCTCGGCAACCGCGTGCTCTTTACTCTGCGCGATGGCCAAAGCCTGGTGCCGTTTGGTGCCAGCGCGCAGCTGGCCGACGACGCCACCGCGCTGACCGGTATGGTCGCCGACGGCGGCAAGGTCTATCTGAGCGGGATACCGGATGACGGCAATCTGGCAGTGCGCTGGAATGCAGCCGGCGTCGCGCACCAGTGCGCGGTGCATTTCCATATAACCGACGCCCAGCGCAATGTCGTCAAGACCGTAGATGCCCCCTGTCTTTCACCGAGAGGATTTTAACCATGCGCCTGAGCCTGTATTTACTACTGCTGGTCGCCGGGCTGTTCAGCCACAGCGTGTGGGCGACAGCCTGCAACGGCGACACCGGTCAGATAACCATCAACTTTCAGAACATCAAATACCTGCCTTCGCTGCGCAACAATACGCAGATGACCAGCATCATGCCTGACAGCGGCAGCGGGTTTCGCTTTACCTGCGATCAGCAGGCGCAGCAGGCGGGCGCGGTACAGGTTATTTATCAGCAAACGCGGACCGCAAATGCGACGACCATCAACGGGCGCAGGGTCTTTGAATCTGCGATTCCCGGGATTGGCTATGCGCTGGGTTTTCAGTGTACTGGCGGGCCAATCCACTATCTTGACGGCAACGGCGTGGATGAGGCGACGGTCTGTAGCAGCAGCGAAAACCCCTCCCTGCTAAAGCAGAATATGGTGGTGAAGGCCTGGATCACCTTCTATAAAACCGGCGACGTCAATCTGAGCGGGGGCAACCACACCAATGCGTCGCCGCAGGGGGGCGTGGGCAAGCTGACAGTCACTATTCCTGGCGCGGGAACACAGGGGTCACCAATCAGTGTCGACCTGACGGCGCTAAACGTCGACATCGGCGCCGTCGGCAGCTGCAACGTCACCACCCCGAGCATTTTTGTTGATTTAGGCAAAGTGAGTCGGACCGCGTTTAAAGGGCAGGGGAGCACGGCGGGCACGCCGCAGACCTTTACCGTTCCGGTGTACTGCTCGCAGCCCGCCAATGTCAAAATCGGCTTTTTCGGTACGCCTGTCACTAACGGGGTGACCGATACGCTGGCGATTACGCCGACTCAGATGAGCGCCAGCGGCGTGGGGATCAAACTGAGCTACGGCAATAATGGCCCCGGCGCACCGACGGCGGGCAGCCCCTTGCATATCAACGAAGCCGGTAACCTGCCGTCGCTGGGTCAGGTGACGGCCAACAGTGCGGCCAGCGCAGTCCCGTTCCACTTTGTGGCGCAGCTGGTGCAAACCGAGTCTAGCGTGACGGCGGGTAGGACGAACGGTCTCGCCACCTTTGCGCTGGAGTATAATTAGCCGTTAGTTCATGCTCTGACCCAGGCCACAACCTCACCGCAACAGGAGCGGAAATTTTATGACGGCAAGACTGAATGACTATAACCAGCCAGTCGGCGACGCACTGCCCGACTGGACCGGCGCCCGCCTGCCTGACGCCCCAACCCTGCAAGGGCGCTACTGTCGGCTCGAGCGCCTCAGCGCCGACCGCCACGCGGCCGGGCTTTACGAGGCCTATCGCGACGCGCCGGATGCCCGCGACTGGACCTATCTGCCGTCAGGGCCTTACAACTCCCCGGAGGCGTATCGCGCCTGGCTGCTGAATGCCGAAATGCAGCGCGACCCGATGCATTACGCGGTGATCGACGCCAGTACCGGTAAGCCGGTTGGCACCGTGGCCCTGATGCGGATCGACGCTGCTAACGGGGTGATTGAGGTGGGCTACGTGAACTATTCCCCGCGCATGCAGCGCACGCGGCTTGCCACTGAAGTGATGGCGCTGTTCCTGCGCTACGTCTTTTCCGATCTGGGCTACCGTCGCTTTGAGTGGAAGTGTGACGCCCTGAATGCCCCGTCGTGCGCGGCGGCAGCGCGCTTTGGTTTCACCTTTGAAGGCATTTTCCGCCAGGCGATTGTGACCCGCGGGCGCAACCGGGACACTGCCTGGTATTCCATTATCGACAGCGAATACCCAGCCCTGATTACCGCCTTTGAACGCTGGCTTGCGCCGGATAACTTCGATGCAAACGGCGTTCAGCAGCAAAAGCTGGGCGAGCTGATCGCGCAGAGCAGACCGGTTCGCTGAAAAAGGTCTTTCGGCGCTTAGCTGGCATCGTTGCCTTTTTTCTCATGCTGAATAGGCCACGCTTTGCGCGCGAAGCTGGCCTTTCTCTATCAACCTTTCTTTATCCATGCTCACCAGTAAACACACCGGCACAATGGCGGCCTGGATGGCGAACCGCTGGCGCAGAAAAGCCACATTGCCTCCGGCGTTAACCTGAACGATCTCGGCTTTTCCGATCCCACTCGCCAGCTGGCCATTATCTTCGCTGTTGTTTGTCACCGCGGGTTAAATTCTGCAGAATAGGCCGGTCTGACCCTCCGAACCTCACCTGATGAAGATAATCCTGATGAAAAAAACGCTGCTGTACTCCCTCCTTATTGTTGTGTCTGGCTCCGCATGTGCGGCAGCGCAGACGGTGTCGCAACTGGCCGACGTGGTTAACCCGGCCATTACCGCGCTGATGAAAGAGCAGGCGATCCCGGGGATGGCGGTGGCGATCGTCTATCAGGGCAAAGCGTATTACTTTACCCGCGGGCTGGCGGATGTCGCGGGCAACAAACCGGTTACCCAGCAGACCCTGTTTGAACTCGGCTCGGTAAGTAAAACCTTTACCGGCGTGCTGGGGGGCGAGGCAGTGGCGCGGGGGGAGATCGCGCTCAGCGATCCGGCGAGCAAATACTGGCCTGCGCTATCCGGCAAGCAGTGGCAAGGCATTACGCTTCTTCATCTGGCGACCTACACCGCCGGGGGCTTGCCGCTGCAGGTGCCGGACAATGTCAACAACGCCGCGTCGACGCAAAAATTCTACCAGTCCTGGCAACCCCAGTGGGCGCCGGGTACCCAGCGCCTTTACGCCAATGCCAGTATTGGCCTGTTTGGCGCGCTGGCGGTTAAGCCGTCGAAGATGAACTTTGAGCAGGCGCTGACCCATCGGGTGTTAAAACCGTTAAATCTGAACCGCACCTGGGTCAATGTTCCGGCCAGCGACGCCGCGAACTACGCCTGGGGCTATCGGGATGGCAAGGCGGTGCACGTTTCACCGGGTATGTTCGATGCCGAAGCCTACGGCGTAAAAACCTCGATTGTGGATATGGCAAGCTGGCTGAAGGCCAACATGCAACCTGCGGCTGTCAAAGACGCATCGCTGAGAAAGGGGATGTTGCTTGCTCAGTCACGCTACTGGCAGGTAGGGGAGATGTACCAGGGGTTAGGCTGGGAAATGCTGAACTGGCCGGTGACCTCTCAGACTCTGGAGCAGGGGGCGGATAATCACTACGCCCTGGCGCCGCACGCGGTCACGGCCATCAATCCTGCCGCGCCGCCGGTGAGCGCCTCGTGGGTACACAAAACCGGGGCCACGGGTGGGTTTGGCAGCTACATCGCCTTTATCCCGGAGAAGAATCTCGGGATTGTGATGCTGGCGAATAAAAATTACCCCAACACCGCCCGGGTAAAAGTGGCTTATCAAATCCTCGACGCCCTGCAGTAATGTCACCAGGCCTGCGGCGGCAGGCCTGGATCGTCGGACTTAGTGCTGCGGATGCTGTTTCAGCAGCGCATCAAGATTTTTACGCGAGGTGGTGATAATCGTCCACGGATCTTTCGGCGAATCATGCTCGACGATAAACCACTGGACGCCGCTCTTACGCGCCGCATTCAGAATGGAATTCCACTCGAGGATCCCTTCACCCATCGGGGCAAAATTCATCTCATCATCGCGCACGCCGATGCCTGAATTGTCCTTGGCATGGATGGCGTAGATACGGCCCGCATAGCGGGTGATGAACTGAGCCGGATCCTGCCCGCCACGGGAGACCCAGGCCACGTCCAGCTCCAGCACCAGGTTATCGCGCTGGGTGTTTTTCATAATGATGTCCAGCACGCTGTCGGTACCGTACTTCTTCATCTCGAAATCGTGGTTATGGAAGGCCAGCGTGATCCCTTCATGGCGTAATTTTGCACCCATCGCATCCAGGCGTTTGGCATAGTCAACCCAGCCCTGCTGCGTTGTTGGACGGTCGGCGGCTTCAATCCACGGCACCACGATGTGCGTATTGCCTACCGCTTTGTTAAACGCGACGGTAATGGCAAAATCCTGCTCGAGCGCGGAGAGCTGCACATGCGCTGCCACCACGTTGAGCTGATTCTTCTTCAGGATTTGCTGCAGGGCGGGGGCATCCACCCCGTGGGTGCCCACCAGTTCCACATTTTTGAATCCGGCTTTTCCGGCCATCGCAAACTGGGCATCGGCATCACCCACGTTGCGTAGGGTGTACATCTGCAGGGCAATTTCGTTATGGGTGTCTTTGGCCTGGGCATACGCCCCCAGGCTCGCCACCAGAAGGAGGCCGCAAAGCATAGCGCGTTTGATCATCGTTGTTCCTCAGTAAAACGTAATCGATTACAAAATACAGATGGAAAGTAATCGATTACAAACCGCACAGACTAAAAGTGTGACACAGCGCAATAGTTTGCCGGTAACGGGCCGTCAAAACCCCCGTGTCTACCTGCCAAAATTGATAATGAGAATGATCTTGATAATCATTATCATCAATGCATATAATCCGGCCAAAATTCGCAGCGCAAAAAATGCCTTAAAAATTAAACGGATACTT
>Ga0308165_1001792_pt1 | contig 28386 bp, 26 predicted proteins | sample PhyWR2_FD_201032 | JGI IMG/M metagenome (GOLD analysis project Ga0308165, IMG submission 201032) | Phyllosphere microbial communities from UC Gill Tract Community Farm, Albany, California, United States - DLSLW.R2 | ecosystem: Host-associated > Plants > Phyllosphere > Unclassified | place: USA... | reverse complement strand
ACCTCCGTCAACAGTTCTCGTACCAGCGAGTCAAGAACACCTTCCATTGGCGCCAGCAGTACACGCATCGATTTACCCGATAAAAAAGAGGAGCCTGAAGGGCTCCTGAGATAACTGACAGGGAGGAAAAATCCGTGATTTTTCCTCCCTGTCACTGTTTAACGACTAAGCAGAGGCTGGTTTACGCGGCGCACGGCGACGCGTATTAGCACCAGCAGGTTTTGCTGCGCCGCCTTCGCTCGGACCGCTACGACGTGGAGCATTCTGACGCTCTCCACCCGCATTACCGCCTGAACTACGGCGAGGTTGTCCGCCTTGAGAACCCCCACGGCCACCCTGCCCCTGACCACGACCGCCGCCGCCACGCTGCTGGCGACCATTAACGATAGGTTCAGCTGGAATAGACGGATCAACTTCATAACCAGGCAGAGCCATACGTGGAATTTCACGTTTTAATAAACGTTCAATATCACGCAGTAGTTTGTGTTCATCGACACAAACTAAAGAGAGTGCTTCGCCGGTTGCCGCTGCGCGTCCAGTACGACCGATACGGTGAACGTAATCTTCTGGCACATTAGGCAACTCATAGTTGACTACGTGAGGAAGTTCTTCAATATCCAGGCCACGAGCAGCAATATCGGTTGCTACGAGTACACGAATACCACCATCTTTGAAGTCAGCAAGAGCACGGGTACGTGCCCCCTGGCTCTTATTACCGTGAATAGCAGAGGCAGTAATACCATCTTGTTGTAACTGCTCAACCAGATGGTTAGCACCATGTTTGGTTCGGGTAAAGACCAGCACTTGTTGCCAGTTACCCGCACCAATCATCTGTGACAACAGTTCCCGTTTGCGCTTTTTATCAACAAAATGCACATGCTGGGTAATTTGCTCGGAAGCGGTATTGCGACGGGCAACTTCAACCTCTTCCGGGTTATGCAACAGTTTCGCTGCCAGAGACTTAATCTCATCGGAGAAGGTTGCTGAAAACAGTAAGTTCTGACGGCGAGCTGGCAATTTGGCCAGCACGCGACGAATATCGTGAATGAACCCCATATCGAGCATACGGTCAGCTTCATCCAGAACCAGGATCTCAACACTGTCGAGTTTCACGGCATTCTGATGTTCAAGATCCAGTAAACGACCCGGGGTCGCTATCAGGACGTCAACACCACCACGTAACTTCATCATTTGTGGGTTAATACTCACTCCGCCGAAGACGACCAGCGAACGAATATTTAAATACTGGCTGTATTCACGCACGTTCTCACCCACTTGAGCGGCTAGCTCACGTGTTGGTGTGAGGATCAGCGCTCGTACCGGACGACGTCCTTTCTGTTGCGGCGCACTGTCCAGTAGGCGCTGCAATAGAGGAAGCGTAAAACCTGCCGTTTTACCGGTACCCGTTTGAGCACTGGCCATCAAATCGCGACCTGCTAATACCACCGGAATTGCCTGACGTTGAATTGGCGTAGGCTCACGATAGCCCTGCTCTTCCACCGCACGCAAAATATCGGCGTTCAGGCCGAGAGAATCAAAAGACATAGGAACTCCAGAACCGCCCTGACCGCTTACACGGTGTAGTTTCCAGGGGGAACATCACGCACCAGCAGTACGCTGGCGAAAGAAAGGGACACAAACCACGGTGCCGACTACGGTCACTATAACATTTTTTGTGATCTTCCGCATAAATTCTCATCCTCGTATCGCCAGCAAAAGAAGCATCATATGGGTTGGACAGGTAAGATAAATATACTTACGCTTAATAAATCAATTTCTTGATTTTTAAGAAATCGGTATAAAAAATAGCGATACAAGGAAAGCATGTGATGAACAGTAAAAAAGTGATTGTTGCTATTATCGTTATCACGATCATTCTGGCAGCCACTTTGTGGGGTTGGAAAGCTTATCAGAACCAGCACTCCCCCCATCTTACACTGTACGGTAATGTTGATATTCGCAGTGTTAATATGAGTTTTCGTGTCACGGGGCGTCTGGCCGCCTTGGATGTTGATGAGGGCGATATTATCAAGTCAGGCGAGCCTATGGGACTGTTAGATAATGCCCCGTTTGACATTGCCGTACGTCAGGCACAAGCTAATGTTGATGCTGCTCAAGCTCAGTATGATTTAATTATTGCGGGCTATCGTAATGAAGAAATTGCTCAAGTGGCGGCACAAGTCAACAGTGCCCAGTCGGCGTATGACTACGCACAAAGTTTCTATCAACGTCAGCAAGGTATGTGGGTGACACATGCCGTATCGGCTAATGATTTACAAAATGCTCGCGTAGCCAGCGAACAAGCTAAAGCAGCGTTGACCGCCGCGCAAGATAAACTTCGCCAGTACCGCAGTGGCAATCGACCGCAACAAATAGCGCAGGCTCAGGCAGAACTTCAGCAGGCTAACGCTCAACTGGCGCAGGCCCAGCTTAATTTACAGGATACGACGTTACTTGCTCCAGCAGATGGCACTATTCTGGTTCGCAGTGTCGAGCCAGGAACCCTGCTTAATGCAGGGAGTACCGTTCTGACCCTGGCCCTGACACACCCGGTATGGATACGCGCTTATGTCAGTGAAGCGAATCTTGGCCAGGCGCAGCCAGGACGAGAGGTGCTGATTTATACCGACAGTCGTCCTGGCAAACCTTATCGCGGCAAAGTGGGTTTTGTCTCACCTACCGCTGAATTTACGCCAAAAACGGTTGAAACACCGGACTTACGTACCGACCTGGTGTATCGCCTACGCATTATTGTCACCGATGCCGATGATATGTTGCGTCAAGGTATGCCTGTCACGCTGACTTTTGACGACGGTGTGGCTCATGGCCAGCAATGATAATCTGATTCGTCTGCAGGGGGTGATCAAAACGTTCCCCTCGCTTAATAATCCAGCGGTTTCCAGCCTTAGCAGCGAAATTTATGCCGGGGGTGTGACCGGACTGGTGGGGCCAGACGGTGCTGGGAAAACCACACTGATGCGGATGCTGGCCGGTTTGCTAGCGCCTTCCGCAGGTCAGCTTTCGGTAGCGGGCTTTGACCCGATTAAAGACGACCGTGCTTTACACGCTATCCTCGGCTATATGCCACAAAAATTTGGTCTCTATGAAGACCTGACCGTGATGGAGAATCTGACGCTGTATGCAGAATTACGCGATGTCGCTGACGACGTGCGGGAAGCCACTTTTCAGCGGCTGCTAAAATTCACCTCACTGGAACCCTTTACCGAACGACTAGCAGGAAAGTTGTCTGGGGGAATGAAACAGAAGCTCGGTCTGGCCTGTACGCTGGTCGGTCAGCCTAAGGTGCTACTGCTTGATGAACCCGGGGTGGGTGTTGATCCTATTTCCCGACGTGAATTATGGCAGATGGTGCATGAACTGGCTGATGAAGGCATGCTTATTCTATGGAGCACCTCTTATCTGGATGAAGCAGAACAGTGCCGGGACATTCTCTTAATGAATGACGGCAAGTTACTCTACCAGGGACCACCGCAGACACTGACCCAGCAGGTGGCTGGCCGTTCTTTGCTGGTCAGTCATGCTGGAGAGAATAACCGCCAGCTGATGCAACGCTTACTCAAACTCAGGCAAGTCACTGATGCGGTCATCCAGGGTCATGCTATTCGTTTAATGCTCGCCAGGGATGTCACGATTGATGATTTTTCTCGTGCAATCGATTTACCCGGGCTAAAAATAAGCGAAACTATCCCCCGTTTTGAAGATGCCTTTATCGACTTACTCGGCGGCATGGCAATCGTCGAGTCTGCGCTGGGGAATATGTTACATCCCCTGCCACACAATCCGCACGAAACCGTCATTGAAGCCAGAGTACTGACCAAAAAATTTGGTGATTTCGCAGCAACCGATCATGTTTCCTTTGCGGTTAAACGGGGTGAAATTTTTGGTCTGCTGGGGCCGAATGGTGCGGGTAAATCAACCACCTTTAAAATGATGTGTGGATTAATGATTCCCAGTTCTGGAGATGCGCAGGTATTGGGAATGGACTTGAAAACAAGCTCAGGTAAAGCACGCCAGCATCTGGGTTATATGGCGCAAAAATTTTCCCTGTACAGTAATTTGACGGTAATGCAAAACCTGCGTTTTTTCTCAGGTATTTATGGCCTGCGTGGCAAGCAGCAGACTGAAAAAATAACCAATATGTGTGATGCATTTGCCCTGCACAACGTGGTTAACAGTGTCACAGACTCCCTGCCACTAGGCTTTAAACAACGTCTGGCCCTCGCCTGCTCGATGATGCATGAGCCAGATATTCTCTTTCTTGATGAACCAACATCAGGAGTCGACCCGATCACTCGCCGTGAGTTCTGGTTGCATATTAACAGTATGGTAAATAAGGGAGTCACCGTGATGGTGACGACTCACTTTATGGATGAAGCGGAATATTGCGATCGCATTGGTCTGGTTTACCACGGGAAGCTTATCGCGACCGGAACCCCGGATGCGCTGAAGCAACAGGTTGCTGATAGCGAGATGCCCGACCCCACCATGGAGCAGGCATTTATCGGACTGATTAGTCAGTGGGATAAGGAGCATAGCCGTGAGCCGTCATAACCCTCTGCTGTCATGGCGACGCGTCCGCGCGCTCTGTGTCAAAGAGACTCGACAAATTATCCGGGATCCCAGTAGCTGGCTGATTGCGGTCGTTATCCCGCTACTTCTGCTATTTATCTTCGGCTATGGAATCAACCTCGACTCCAGCCGTTTACATGTAGGCGTCCTGGTAGAGCAACAGCATGGGGATGCCATTGACTTTACCCATACCATCAGCGCCTCGCCTTTTATTCAGCCCACTATCAGTGATAATCGCCAGCATCTGACTCAGCTGATGCAAGCCGGTGACATTCGAGGTCTGGTGGTGATACCGCCCGACTTTAACCAAAAAATGGCGCGTCCAGGGGATACCGCACCGATCCAGATAATCACTGATGGCAGTGAACCCAATACCGCTAACTTTATTCAAGGTTATATGGAGGGGATCTGGCAAATCTGGCAGCAGCAACGAGCAGAAGACCGAGGAGAGTCATTTGAGCCATTAATTGAGGTACAGACGCGTTACTGGTTTAACCCCGCAGCAATTAGCCGGCATTTTATTATTCCCGGAGCCATCACCATTATCATGACGGTTATCGGCGCTATCCTCACCTCGCTGGTTATCGCTCGTGAATGGGAGCGCGGAACCATGGAGGCTCTGCTTTCTACCCAGATAACCCGCACCGAATTATTGCTGTGTAAGTTACTGCCCTACTATCTACTCGGTATGCTGGCGATGGCCCTGTGTATGGTCGTTACCCTGTTTATTCTTGATGTTCCCTGGCGCGGATCGCTCCTGTTATTGCTGGTTATCAGCAGTCTGTTTTTACTCAGTACGCTCGGTATGGGGCTGTTAATTTCCACTTTGACCCGTAACCAGTTTAATGCCGCTCAGGTCGCACTGAATGCCGCTTTTTTACCCGCGATTATGCTATCAGGTTTTATTTTTCAGATAGACAGTATGCCCGCCATTATTCGGGCTGTGACCTATATCATTCCTGCCCGCTATTTTGTCAGTACTTTACAGAGTCTGTTTCTGGCCGGAAACGTCGCCTCAATCATGATTATTAACACTCTGTTTCTGACAGCGGCAGCTGTGATATTCATCGGCCTGACGGCTATATTCACCAAACGTCGGCTCGAGTAGGAGAAAAGATGTTTTATCGTTTATGGACATTAATCCGTAAAGAACTGCAGTCACTGTTGCGTGAACCCCAAACCCGTGCATTGCTGATTATCCCGGTGCTGGTTCAGGTCATTCTGTTTCCTTTTGCAGCGACGCTCGAAGTGACCAATGCCACTATTGCTATCTTTGATGAAGATAATGGCCGCCATTCCGTTGAGCTCACCCAGCGTATATCCAAAGCCAGTGCTTTCAGTGAAGTATTATTATTAAAGAGCACAGCAGAAATTACACCGATCATTGATAACCAGAAAGCACTCTTGGTTATCCGTTTTCCTGAGCATTTTTCCGGTAATTTGGAACAGTTACATCCCACAACATTGAATATAGTACTGGATGGTCGTAACTCAAACAGCGCTCAAATAGCGGCAAATTATCTCCAGCAAATAGTCAAAGATTATCAGCAGTCGTTAGTGGCGGGTCAGCCGAAAATGAATAATAGCGAACTGGTTATCCGTAACTGGTATAACCCAAACCTGGATTATAAATGGTTTGTCGTGCCTTCCTTGATTGCGCTGATAACCACCATTGGGATTTTGATTGTTACCTCACTTTCGGTCGCACGTGAACGTGAGCAAGGCACGCTGGATCAACTGATTGTCTCACCGCTTGCGACCTGGCAGATTTTTATTGGCAAAGCGATTCCAGCACAAGTCGTCGCCCTGGGCCAGGCATCGATTGTTTTAGCGGTAGGTATTTGGGGCTATCAGATCCCGTTCTCAGGTTCACTGCTGTTGTTCTATTTTACCATGGTGGTCTATGGATTTTCATTGGTGGGATTTGGCTTACTGATATCAACGCTCTGTTCAACCCAGCAACAGGCTTTTATTGGGGTATTTGTCTTTATGATGCCAGCCATTTTGCTTTCAGGCTATGTTTCTCCGGTCGAGAATATGCCAGTCTGGCTGCAAAATATAACGTGGGTGAATCCTATCCGGCATTTCACCGAGATAACTAAACAAATTTATCTGAAGAATGCAGATTTTGGCATCATCTGGAATAGTTTGTGGCCGCTATTGGTGATAGCGACCACAACGGGATCAGCGGCGTACTGGCTGTTTCGGCGCAAAATTACCTGATTTATCTTTATGAACCAGGGAATAAATAGCGGGGCCAGCTATCATTGCCAGACCTGCGATAGTCAGCAACAGAGGGCTTTGTACCACTCGTGATAGCAACCAGAGTGCTATCATCGCTGTGCCAAAATACCAGGTGGTGGTTAACTCTTCGAGAAAATCACCAATATCTCGTAGCATACTGCCACTACGAAAACGCTGAAAGACAAACATCAATATTACAGTGAAGATGTAAAGAAGACACAGTCCAACCCCGACGGGGATCAGGGAGGCCGTTTTCCAGCCAACCAGCAACGCACCGATAACCGCAAGGTGCAGCATAATCTGCCAGCAACTTAGCCCGGTCGTCACTCTTATCCGTTGTTGCCACTTCATATTCTCTCTCCTGCGAGCTTTCTTCCTGTATTAAGAGTACGCGAGTGTACGGAAAAATCATCCATCTGCGTCTCTTTTGTGACAAAAATTACATTTTATTTACCAAAAAAGTGGAAAATATGGCGTAGCGCACACTGTAAAGAACAAATTTCACCCATTTTCACGCGTCTTGTCGCTCTGAATTCCTCGTTATCTCACTCCCTTTTTCGCCAGATATTCGCCTATCACAACGCTTTAGCGGTATCTGATCACAATAATCGGTTATCGGTCAGCAATCGTTAGCTTAGGAGACCGGCAATCATCAAATCAGAAATGATTTATTACTTTTAAACATAACGATAAGATCCAGATTTTATTGTTCTGGTACACAAGATGATTAATAAAGTAAGAATTAAGTAATGATTAATGCAGTCGCTGCTATTAGTTTATTTATATCAGTGTAATAATAGTTTATGGCCTGACTGAGTGGAACAGAACAATGGACGAGAGCGAGAAAAAAAGTAGTAGCTTATTTGATAATGACCCCATTCTCTATGCTACATGGCTTTATTATCAGGATGGTCTCAGTCAAACTGAGGTTGCTCATGTTATGGGGATCTCAAGAGTCACCGTCGTAAAATATCTACAAACTGCTCGTGAAAAAGGCTACGTTAATATTAGCCTCGATGCCAAGTCATTTTCATCTATTGAACTGGCAATTAATATAAAAACAAAGTTTAATCTATATAATGTCATTATTATTCCTGATAACCATCTGGATAATGAGACCTTAGATAATGCTACTCGTCGGGAACATCTTGCCAGAGCGGGTGGCATGTATTTAAGTCAAGTGGTAGAGGATAATGACCTGTTAGGTGTTGCCTGGGGACGGACCATTCATAGAATGGGGCATATTATGGCACCCAAACCGTCCAATAATGTCACGGTGTTACAGATGCTGGGGTCGATGCCAGCCCAGCCGGATTTCACGACGATTGAGTCTTCATCACTGATCGCAAATAAATTTTCTGGCAGTTGTGTCAACCTCCATGTCCCGGCGGTAGTATCCAGTGCCTCTCTGGCTGCGGAATTACAGGCAGAACCGATTATTCAGGCTAATTTCTCCGCCCTGAATAAATGCAATAAAGCGTTGTTTGTCGTCGGTAATGTGCGAGACGAGAATCCCTTGATCCGTAGTGGCGTATTATCTAAAAAAGAGATGCAGATTTACCGCGACTTGGGTGCTGTTGGCGTTATTTGTGGTCGTTTTTATGATAAAGATGGCAATCATATTCAAGCAGAGGTCGATTTACGTATTTTAGGGATAAGCCTGGCTCAGCTACGAAATATTAAGCGGCGAATTTTTATGGCGGTGGGTGAGGAAAACTTTACTGCCACCCTCGGGGCTATTCGTGGTGGCTACGTCTCTGACTTAATTATTGATGAAGCGACCGCCTATTATCTTAATCAATGTGAGCTATAACAGTCATAAAAAAGGATTTCTTTGATAAGAAATCCTTTTTCCAGAATCTTTTTAATATTTATTTTTAGTTATTGGTTTTTAAACCATACGTTTTAAATTTATCATTTACCCGACGCATTTCAGCATGTGATAATACTGGCACAGTATCGGTTACTGAAAGTAATTTTAAATACATATTCGCCAGCACTTCCACTTCGTTGGCCAGCCATAATGCTTTTTCTAAATTCACCTCCATAGTAATCATACCATGATGCTGCATCAGCAATGCTTTACTCACTTTTATTCCCTGCTCAACACTGTCAGCCAGTTCTGAACTACCAAAAGTGGCATAAGGAATACATGGCACGCTATCGCCCCCGGTAACGGCAACCATATAGTGAATCGCCGGGATCGCGTGATTGAGAATAGAAACTGTTGTGGCGTTCACTGCGTGGTTATGTACCACAGCATTCAGTTCTGGACGGGCTTGATAGCAGGCAAGGTGAAACAGCCATTCACTCGAAGGGATCTTATTCGCTTCAGCCTCACCTTCATAGCTAACAAAAACTATCTGCTCGGGTGTCAGTTTGTGATAAGCCACGCCGCTGGGTGTTATCAGCATACCGTTCTGATAGCGAGTGCTGATATTTCCAGAAGTACCCTGATTAAGTCCCAGACGGGACATTTCAAGACAGCTAGCAATGATTTCTTGTGCTAAAGACTCTCTGTTCATGGCGAATAACCTTCTCAGATGAGCTATTGAGGGATATATGATCCCTCAATATAAAAAATTAATTATACTCAGGAAAGAGCGCGCGTAATGCGGATTCATTCGCCTGACAGACACCGCGTTCGGTAATTAATCCGGTGATTAATTCTGCCGGTGTTACATCAAAGGCAAAGTTTCCACATACCGTTCCTTCAGGAGCGGTGTTTACCCAATTACGCTTGCCAGTGGCATCAATCCCATAAACATGAGATTGCTCTTCACCACTGCGTTCCTCAATTGGGATCTCTTTGATGCCATCATAAACGGTAAAATCAATAGTCGGTGACGGCAATGCCACATAGAACGGGACATTATTCGCCTTGGCTGCTAGCGCCTTCAGATAAGTACCAATCTTATTACACACATCGCCGCGGGCCGTGGTTCTGTCGGTGCCAACAATGCACATATCGACTTCACCATGTTGCATTAAGTGACCGCCAGCATTATCAGCAATCAGAGTATGCGCCACACCGTGCGATCCCAGTTCAAAGGCCGTTAGCCCGCCCTGATTGCGTGGCCGTGTTTCATCTACCCAGACGTGAACATCAATTCCTTCTTCATGCGCCATATAGACAGGTGATAACGCTGTACCCCAGTCAACCGTTGCCAGCCAGCCGGCATTGCAGTGGGTCAGAATATTCACCCGCTCACCTTTCGGCTTACTGGCAGCAATTTTACGAATAATGTCCAGACCGTTGCGGCCAATACTCTTACAGAGTTCAACATCCTCATCGGCAATTTCACTGGCAATACGGTAAGCCGCAGTCTGGCGATCGGCTTCCGGTAAGGCGTGAAGCTGAGGACAGATCCTGTCCAGTGCCCATTTTAAGTTAATCGCCGTCGGACGGGTAATCACCAGCGTGTCATAGGCATGTTGCAAGTTTTTGTCACTGGCATCCTGTTTCATTGCCAGCGCTACCCCATAAGCCGCCACCGCGCCAATCAGTGGTGCTCCGCGGATCCACATATCTTTAATCGCCGTTGCTGCTAGCGGTAGACTCGTCAGTTGGATGACTGCCAGCTCAAAAGGCAGTTTGGTTTGATCCAGGACTTCAACCGTACAACCATCCTCTGCAAGCCAGACTGAACGGTAGTGGGTTCCTTTAATCTTCATAAATACCTCTTAACACTCGGATGCATAAAGTTTGAGTTGTGAGAAACTGGCATGCGCTGTGGCATTAACGACCAATTCCCGAGCCATTTTTAATGCCGAACGCTCGCATTGCGCTCTGAGACTGGTATCAGCAATGGTTTTAAAATCAGCAACACCGGCAAATCCGATAATCCGACGGTTCATTTCCAGCCCCGCATTGACCAGAGTGTCTTCAAATAATGTTTTGAAAAAATCATCCTGAGCGCGCTGTAATAATGCTCTGTCATGTCGCTGATACAGAATATGTGGATAAGCTTCACCGCTTTGTTTTTCGTCCCACAGCTGGCGGAATCGGTACTCGAAGACCGCCCAAGTTTGTTCAACCTGTTCGAGTAGCCATGCCTGATACTGTTGACGACGGCTGAGGTCTGGCTGGTGTCCTGCTTGAGAGAAATAAGCAAGAAATAGATTGCCAATATAATTACCAATATCAAAAGCCATCGGCCCCATAAAACCAAATTCAGGATCAATGACTTTGCTATCTGTTGCCGAAACCATAATTGAACCAGAATGCAAATCACCGTGTAACAGAGCCTGGGCTTCAGTCATAAATTTGTATTTATATTTCATTGCGATATGAATAACATCGCAATCCTGCCAGACGGCATGAACCTCTTCATCCAGTTGTGGAGAAGTCCAGTTATTACGTGGCGCATCAAAATAGGGTTCAGTAAAGATTAAATCTTCAGTGATTTTGCATAGCTCATGATTATTGGCAAATTTCGCCACCAGGGCTTTCTTTTCTGCCGCATCCATACCGATATCTGAAGTATGGAATAATGTTGTTGCCAGAAAATAGCCAATTTTTTGCTCAAGACCAGGTTGTTTTTCACCGGCAATCAGTTTTTTTCTTAAAATAACATGATCGGCAAGATATTCCATGGCAAATATGGCCATCTGCGGATCATAAAAATAAACCTCTGGTACCAACGCATTTCCAGCATATTTATTTTCTTGTAATAAAACATTATATTCAAAAAATGCCCGATTAATGGAAAGCTTCCAGCTTTCTCCTGCCGCACGAACATAAGGCAATGCCTGTTTGACGATAATAGTTCGTTCGTTACCGGCAACAATAAATACCAGATTTAAATTACCATCACCTACTTCAGTGACCGTCCAGGAATCAGGTTTGCCACCCAAAATAAGATCCCGCGGTAATTTATCACTTAAATAATAAGGCAAGGTTTCACATGTTTGAGGCACATAGCCATCAGGTATATTGTTTGTCATAATACCACTCGACGTAATCATCAAAATTAAACAGATTATAATGGCCATGGGTATGGCCATTTATACCCTAAATAATTCGAGTGACCTGTGGGCGCTGAGTGAATTCTGGTGATGAGCATAGACAGACTATGTGATTCGACAGAATTCTTGATAGCAACGCCCAGGCAACTTGAAGCATAACGGATATATTTATTATGGCTGAGGCATCCAGGCCGGCATGAGTACTGATGATTTCGAGAATTCTGGGTTTTTAGCCAGCAAATCATCCATATTTTTAATATCGTTTTCTTTCAGCGTCTGTTGCGTAATTAATACTGGTGGCACAGTCACTAATGCTGGAACACTCTCCCCTTTAAGCAACATAGCTAAGGCACGAACACTCACTTCACCCATGACTGACGGGTTAGTCGTCGCAGTTGCAACCCATGCGCTACCGGGTTCACGCATCGCCTGGATATCTGAGTTAGAGATATCCGCACTGTAGATTTTAACGTTCTTCGATAATCCGGCTTCATCAACGGCAATTTTAGCCCCTTTCGCAAATTCATCGTACGGAGAGAAAATCACTTTAATATCCGGATTAGCGCGCAGCACCGCAGCGGCCTGGTCAGCCACCTGGTTTGGAATTGGGTTGCTCATGGTGCCAAAACGGGCGACTTCAACGATACCCGGATTGTCCTTTTTCAGGGTAGTAAATACTTCATCTCTTCTGTCGAGTGGTGGAATACCCGGAACATAAACGTAGGCCGCTTTCCACTCTTTACCATTATCTTTCATCGCCTGCTCAAGAGAGAGTTCAGCGATTAACCGATCGTCCTGGTTAATTTGTGGAATAGCAGGGTTTTGTGCATTGATATCGAAAGCCACCACCTTGATACCATTTTTAACCGCCGTATCCGCCAGGTCTTTTAATGAGTCGGTAAAACCGTGCTGCAGAATAATACCGTCATAACCTTTCATAATGGCCTGTTCCAGCTGGCTACGCTGTAGGGCAGCATCCTGACGCGCATCATAAACATCGACTTTAAAGCCCAGAGCATCAGCCTGACGCTTAACACCTTTGAGATACAGCTCTGGGAAATCACCCTGTGACAGATATCTGACATGAGCAATACGTTTTTGCTTACCTTCAAAAGGGGCTGGCGTGGCCGTTTCAGCATAAGCGCTCGTCGCACTCATTACACCCAGCATAACCGTACACAACAAGCCGAATTTCTTGATATTTTTCATTATAGTATCCTCTATTATCGACGATTTTTGGATAATCCAAAGGTGAACATCAGGGCAGCAACCAGTACCAAACCTTTAATAAAGTCCTGGGTATAATAAGGTGTATTCAGCATTGTTAAACCATTGAGCAGTACGCCAACAAACAGCGCACCGATAGCAGAACCCTGCGCGTTAGGTCGTGCAGCGCCCAGTACCGCATAACCAATCAATGCTGCTGCAACAGCATCCATTAACAATGAGTTACCTGAGCTAACATCGCCGCGACCGATACGTGCTGCCAGTAAAATACCGCCAATAGAAGCAAATACCCCGGACAACACATAAGCAACATAGCGATAGAATTTGACTCTGGCACCCGCCAGTCTGGAAGCCTGTTCATTAGATCCAATCGCATACATCACTCGGCCATGACGTGTTCTTTCCAGGAAGAAGTAAGTTATTACCGCCAGTACCAGCATGATGACAACGGGTACCGGAATAATGTCAAACAGACGAGCCCGGCCAAGGAATAAGAATGCTTCAGTGAAGTTCCCTTGTGCGGTTTCACCGTTACTGAGCGTCATGCCAGTCGAAATGGATCGCCCTTCGGTCGGGATAAGTTGCAAACCCAGCAACAAAAACATCATACCCAGCGTAGTCAGCAGATCGGGGATTCTCATTTGTACCGTTAAGAAGCCGTTAATTAAGCCAACAATGACGCCGACACCTATCGCAGCAACAATTGCCAGAGTGGTGCCACCATCAAAGACCACCATCACATAGCTGGCGGTCATCATCGAAAAGGCGGCCGTGGATCCAATGGAAAGATCAAATCCATTAACCGCCAGTGTCGCAGTGACCCCTAATGCCAGAATGGCGACAATCGATACTGATTGCAGGATAATCATCATATTGATGGTGCTGATAAATGCCGGTTCCGCAAGTGAAAATATAATAAAAAGCGTCACCAACAATACGATAAGACCATATCTAATCGCTATCTCACGTGTATTTTTCATTAGCCCTTCCTTCAGGTGCTTATTATTAAACGATGTCTTTTTCTGGTGCTGCAGCTATTTGTTTGATAAGCACTGACATTTCTATTTTATCAACACAGTGAATTCCAGTGAGGTTGTTATGATTAAAAACAATGATTCTGTCAGCAATTTCTAATGCTTCTTCAATATCGGTACAGACGGCAATAGTGGCTCTATTTTTGGCGGTATTTCTCAATAGTTCTCCAATCTGTCGGCGTGACGATATATCAACACCCTGGAAAGGTTCATTTAATAATAAAGCCTGACAGTCATCGAGCATCCAGCGGGCAATAATCGCTTTCTGTTGATTCCCCCCGGATAAGGTAGACATTAATGCATCCGCATCAGTGTATTTAACATGGGTACGTTTAATTGCCGCCTCGACAGTGGCTTTTTCTTGTTTACGGTTTACAATCCCACTGCGACAAAATTTAGCGAGAAACGGCAGGCTAACGTTCTGCTCAATAGTAAAGTCTGGAATAATCGCGTTATTTCCCCGGTCTTCCTGTACCATAAAAATGCCGTTCTCAATAGCATGCCGCGGATTCTTCGGGGACCAGGGCTGACCATTAAGCAGAATTTGACCCGCATAAAATGGCTGCATACCAAAAATACCTTCAACCACAGAGGTACAGCCGGAAGATAACAGCCCGGTTAACACCACCACTTCCCCAGTTTTGAACTGTAAATCAAAAGGATGCGAAGTTTCGGTTAAACGAACGTTTTGTAAACTGATGACGTCTTTATTGCCTGCCACATACTGATGACGAATTTCGCCGACGGCATGCCCCAGCATCGAGTCCACTGCACCATCATAATCAAGTGGTTGTTCAAATAACCCGACAATACGACCTTCACGAAGTGTGGCTATTCTTGAGGCTAAAGTACGCAAATCAGACATACGATGAGAGATATAAATAATGGCGACATTCTGCTCACGCAATTTTTTAACTGCAAGAAATAGATTGGCAGCCTCTTTATCTGAAAGACTGGAAGTAGGTTCATCAAGAATTAATAACCGTGGTTTCTCTGAAACTGCACGAGCAATAGAAACCAGTTGTCTGTCAGCCTGTCCTAATTCAGAAACCGGTTTATTTAAAGAAAAACTTAACCCCAGATTATCAGCAATTTCTTTTGCTTGCTGATGTAAGGCTTTTTTATTAATAAAATGAGGGATGCGACCGTCACATAATCTGTCCAGCAACAGATTTTCAGCAATCGTGAGATCTTGCACCACACCGTCATTGATAATTTGATGAACCGTTATAATACCGGCTTTACGTGCTGCCTGTGGAGTATTAATTTGGCACTCTTCACCATTGATATATATCGCACCCTGATCGGCGGTATAGATACCACTGAGAATTTTTACTAAGGTTGATTTTCCTGCGCCATTTGCGCCCATCAGGGCCAGAATTTCGCCACCTTCCAGCGTTAAATTGATATCGTGCAAAACAATATTAGTGCCAAATTGCTTTTTGATGCCGCGTATTTCAATGGTGTTTTTTTGTTGTGCTGACATCACAAGCCCTCATCTTTTTATTCACCTCATGTTTACATATGTAAAATATGACACTACAAATGTAAACAGTCTGTGACTGAGATAACAATTCAACTTTAATCCCTTCGGACACTCAGTAATTGCGTAGAAGCGTGAAGCCAGTCATGTTTTTATTCCAGAGAGTCTTAATCAGTCACAAACAACATTAATTGTTTAAAATCATATAGATAAATAACAACCATCAATATAGCCACTAGAATAGTTGTTTATTAGAAGGGTATTTTTATCATCAGGAAAGTAATGCATGGGGGTGATATCAGGAGCGCTATTAACTTTCTGATGGGGATAGAGGGCTGGGGAACATGGGGTGATAGTCGATTTGGCGTGGTCAGATAAACGAACAGAGAATAGATTTATTGAAGGATCTGTTGATATTTCGCCATGGCAAAAAAAACGTCTGTTGAGCATAAAGCAGCAACAGACGTTTTTAAGCAGTATCGGTGATTAACGACGGTTACCAAAGATACGCAGCAGCATCAGGAACAGGTTAATAAAGTCAAGATACAGGGTCAGAGCGCCAACGATGGAATACTTACGCATCATGCTCGTATCACGCGTATCAATTTGTTCGCCGATATTTTTCAGTTTCTGTGTGTCATAGGCGGTCAGGCCAACAAACACAATAACGCCAATATAAGTAATGGCCCACATCAGTGCGTCGCTTTTCAGCCAGAAGTTAACCAGTGAGGCGAGAACAATACCGATAAGTGCCATAAACAGCATATTACCCATACCGCTTAAATCACGTTTAGTGGTGTAACCATAGAGACTCATGGCACCAAACATACCACCAGCAACCACAAAGGTACTGGCGATAGAAGACGCGGTATAAGCGAGGAAAATACTGGACATCGTTAAGCCAGTCAGCGCTGAGTACAGCATAAACAGTGAGGTAGCAAGCCCGGGGCTGAGTTTATGGATCATACCCGAAATAACAAATACCAGTGCCAGTTGGGCAATGATCAGACCAAAGAACGTGATATTGCTGGAAAAGACAAACTGCATCACTGCTGGCGAGTTTGCGGCATACCAGGCAATAAAAGCGGTCAGTAATAAACCACACGTCATCCAGCCATAGACTTGAGCCATAAAGGCTTGAAGACCGGTATTAGCACGCTGAACAATCGTATCATTGGAACGTGGAAATCTGTCCATGATGTATCCTCTGAAGAGTAAAGTCTTGGTTGGGGCCTAATGCCCTGTCTGCGGTATAATATTAACACATCTTAGCTACAGTGGCGCTTACCAGCGGTTAGCGGCATTATCATCACTCTCTTTTGCCTCAACCCAGCGCCCGCCTTCTTGCGTGGCCTCGCGCTTCCAGAAAGGAGCACGTGTTTTCAGATAATCCATAATAAATTCAGCGCCAGCAAAGGCTGCGTTGCGATGAGAGGCACTGACACCAACAAAAACAATTTGCGCCCCCGCGTTCAGCTCGCCAACGCGATGGATAACCGTTACCCGTTGCAATGGCCAGCGGATTCTCGCCTCAGTGATAATTTCGCCCAGCGCTTTTTCTGTCATACCCGGATAATGCTCGAGTGTCAGACCACTGACTGTATCGCCGAGATTATGATTACGCACCTTACCGGTAAAGGTCACTACCGCGCCGTCATCGTCGCACTCGGCTAACCATTGATATTCGTCGCCAACCTGAAAGTCATGCTGGCAGACCAGGATACGGGTATTATTCATTTATCCTCCGGTAACGGGTGGGAAAAATGCCACTTCATCGCCGTCCTTTAAAAGGGTATCAAAGCTCACCAGGGTCTGATTGACCGCGGCCAGTAATTTTCCTGACTCCAGTGCCAGTTCCCAGCGGCTACCTTGCCCGGCAAGAGAGGCACGCAGTTGCTCAACATCGGCATAACAGGGTTCAAGCTGGAGACTATCGCAGCCTACTAGCTCCCTGACCTGGGCAAAAAAGAGCACATTAATCATGGGCGTCCACCTTAAAATCACCTGACTTACCGCCGCTTTTTTCCAGCAGACGAATCGGACCGATGACCATGTCTTTCTGTACTGCTTTACACATGTCATAGATAGTTAAAGCGGCAACGGAGGCGGCAGTTAGCGCTTCCATTTCAACCCCTGTTTTACCACTCAGACGACAAACTGACTCAATCCGTACCCGGGAGTGTTCGGTCTGTGCTTCCAGATTAACTTCGAGATGACTCAGTAATAACGGATGGCAAAGCGGGATCAGTTCCCAGGTGCGTTTCGCAGCCTGAATACCGGCAATACGGGCGGTGGCAAAGACATCGCCTTTATGATGCTGCCCGGAGACAATCATCTCTAGCGTGCTGCTATGCATGCTCACAAAGCCTTCTGCACGTGCTTCACGTACGGTTTCTACCTTTGCAGAAACATCCACCATGTGAGCTTCACCGGCAGCATTAATATGGGTTAATTGTGACATAGATTAGTTCTTTATATGAGGATGAAAATTGCAGGGGCGCTGACGAGCATCAAGCTGCTGAACAATGATGTTTTCCCACGCGGTACGGCAGGCATTGGTTGAACCTGGCATGGCAAAAATCAACGTCCGATTCGCCATACCGGCTATCGCACGAGACTGCAGAGTCGAGGTGCCGATATCTTCATAGGAAAGCATTCGAAACAGTTCGCCAAAACCCGCGATTTCTCTGTCAAAAAGCGGTTGTAGCGCTTCCGGCACCCGATCGTTTTCAGTAAAACCGGTTCCACCGTTAATTAATACCACCTGAACGCTTTCATCAGCAATCCATTGTGATACATGGGCGCGAATGCGGTAGAGATCTTCTTTCGTTATCACATTTTCAAGGACTTCATGCCCAGCTTCAATTGCGGCATCACGCAGATAATGGCCGGAAGTGTCGTCATCCGGTGTTCGGCGGCCGGACACCGTCAGAATGACTATTCGGGCTGGAATAAACTCAGTACTGACCTGACTCATGAATGTTCTCCTTGCAGCCTATATTTAGCCGCCAATAAATGACAGATTCTGGGTAATGCCGGTATGACCATCGAGCAGGAAATGGGTTTGTTTTTTCTGCGCTAAGGCTGAGCTAATACGCGCTTCAAGCTCTGCCTGCTGGTCGTCCTCTGCCAGCAGGTCTCGTAAAGCAATTCCCTGCTCGCCAAACAGACATAAATGTAAATTACCCACTGCAGAAACGCGTAGTCGATTACAACTACTACAGAAATCTTTTTCATAAGGCATGATAAGCCCGATCTCTCCCTGGTAATCAGGGTGACAGAAGACTTGTGCCGGGCCGTCACTACGCTGGCGTATCTGGTAGATCCATCCCTGGGATAACAAGATATCGCGCACGACTTTTCCTGAAACATGGTGTTTCTGAAACAGGCTGCGCCCTTCCCCTGTTTCCATCAGTTCAATAAAACGCAACTGAATCGGGCGGTCTTTTATCCAGTTCAGGAAGGTGTCTAACTGATGGTGGTTAACATCGCGCATCAATACGGCATTAACTTTGACCCGTTCAAAACCGGCCTCAAAGGTCGCATCAATACCCGCCATCACCTGGTGAAATTTATCTTGTCCGGTAATCGCATGAAACTGCCGTGCATCCAGGCTATCAATGCTGACGTTAACAGCAGTAAGACCCGCTTCGCGCCATGTTTTGATATCACGCGCCAGCCGGTAACCATTAGTGGTCACCGCCAGTTGACGGACAGTAGGATTTTCACGAACAGCGGCAATTATCTCGCTGAAATCGCGTCGCAGGGACGGTTCGCCGCCCGTCAGACGCACTTTCTCGGTTCCCATACTGGCGAACGCGCGCGTCACTCGACGAATTTCATCAACACTGAGGAAACTTTTATTTGCTACCCCCTGGGGCTTATAGCCGTCGGGCAGGCAGTAGTTACAACGAAAGTTGCAAACGTCGGTAATAGATAGCCGCAAGTAATAGAACTTGCGTGCAAAAGCATCGGTAAGTTGAGTCACTGAGTACACCTTTCCAGAATACGGGAGATGCAGTCATTTCTTCCTGCACCCTGGTGGCTGATACTGCCACGGCCAAGGCACCTTATCGTCAGACTTAGGTACCAAGGCTTGAGTGTGTCTTTGAGATAGTAACTCGGCAGAGTCTCTTTCGCTATCTCATACTTTCGTTATATAACCCAATACATAGCGTTGATATTACTCAATATAATGACACAATACTCCAGAATGATTGTTTTCAGATTGATATACATCATTAAGAATAGGCTGAGATCGTCTTTTTGTGATTTTTACGCTAGCTTAAGATTGTTTTATACCTTCTAATCTGTCCCGACAAATACTACTGGCATAGTCTGTCCGAGCAGAAACATCCGTATCTGCCCATGATATATGACGCTTTTAGCATTGCCCGAAAATAAATAACAAGCCACGTAACCTGATGGCCAGGCTCTTAAAAAGGATGAGTATGCGTAATCGCACGCTGGCGGATCTTAACAGGATCGTCGCCTTGGGTGGAGGGCACGGACTGGGTCGCGTGATGTCCTCTCTGTCGTTTCTCGGCTCACGCTTGACCGGTATTGTCACCACCACGGATAACGGTGGCTCAACAGGGCGTATTCGACGATCTGAAGGCGGTATCGCCTGGGGCGATATGCGTAACTGCCTGAATCAGTTAATTACCGAATCGAGTGTTGCCTCGGCAATGTTTGAGTATCGCTTTGCGGGCAATGGTGAGTTATCCGGACATAATCTCGGTAATCTAATGTTAAAGGCGCTCGACCACCTGAGCGTACGGCCTCTTGAAGCGATCAACCTGATTCGCAATTTACTAAAAGTAGATGCGTTTTTAATTCCGATGTCCGAGTATCCGGTTGATTTAATGGCTACGGATGACCAGGGTAATGTTATCTATGGTGAAGTGAATATTGATAATTTGGCTGAACCACCACAAGATTTGATGCTTTATCCAAAAGCACCGGCAACACGTGAGGCGCTGGACGCTATTGCAGAAGCAGATTTAGTGTTAATTGGCCCGGGCAGCTTTTATACCAGTCTGTTACCTATTCTGTTACTCGAAGAGATGGATCAGGCATTACGTCGAACTACCGCTCCGGTCGTTTATATCGACAACCTCGGTAAAGAGCTCAGCCCTGCGGCAGCAAATCTTTCGCTGAAGGAAAAGTTAGAGATAATGGAGCAGCATATTGGCAAACGGATCGTTGATGCTGTGCTGGTCAGTCCGCAGACGGATGCCAGCCAGCTTGATGGCCGACTGGTCATTCAGCAACCGCTGGAGGCCTGTGATGTTAAATATCGCCATGACCGCCAGCTGTTGCGTGCCGCTCTTGAGCAAACGCTACAACAATTATGATATTGAGATAAATAAAGCACGCAGTTGCTGCAGTTTGTCGCGTGCCTGAGCGGCTTCCTCAAATTCAAGATTTTGCGCATGTTTCAGCATCTGAGCTTCCAGTTGCTGAATTTTTTGCTGCAAGGCTTTCGGCGTCAGAACCACTTCATCGTCTTCAATTACGCTACGTGCTTTGGTCTTCGCCCGACCTTTTGTTTTTGCCATCCCCTCACCCAGCTGTAAGACATCAACAACTTTTTTATTCAGTCCCTGCGGGGTGATACCGTGCTCTTCGTTATACTGCTGCTGCTTCTCACGACGACGTTCTGTTTCACCAATCGCTTTTGCCATCGAGGCGGTAATTTTGTCGCCGTAAAGAATCGCTTTACCGTTAATATTACGGGCAGCGCGACCAATAGTCTGGATTAAGGAGCGTTCAGAACGAAGGAAACCTTCTTTATCGGCATCAAGAATAGCCACCAGTGAAACCTCTGGCATATCCAGCCCCTCACGCAGTAAGTTGATGCCAACCAGAACATCAAATTCGCCTAACCGTAAGTCACGAATAATTTCCATGCGTTCTACCGTGTCGATATCTGAATGCAGATAGCGTACACGCTCGCCATGCTCTTCCAGATATTCGGTCAGGTCTTCCGCCATTCTTTTGGTCAGCGTGGTCACCAGCACCCGCTCATTAACCTGTACACGCAAACGGATTTCCGACAGCAAGTCATCAACCTGGGTAGTTACCGGCCGCACTTCAATAATCGGATCCAGCAGACCGGTAGGACGCACCACCTGGTCAACAATATCACTGCCCGATTTTTCTAGCTCATAGTTGCCCGGCGTGGCGGAAACATAGATGGTCTGCGGGGCAAGCGATTCAAACTCTTCAAATTTTAACGGCCGGTTATCCAGCGCAGATGGCAGACGGAAACCATACTCCACCAAGTTCTCTTTACGCGCACGGTCGCCACGGTACATACCGCCGATTTGCGGAATAGTGACGTGGGATTCATCAACAATCAGCAGACCATCAGCAGGCAGATAATCAAACAGTGTCGGTGGCGGCTGGCCCGGACCTCGGCCGGACAGATAGCGGGAATAGTTTTCAATCCCGGAGCAGTAACCCAGCTCATTCATCATTTCTAAATCGAACTGAGTGCGTTGCGAAATACGCTGTTCTTCCAGCAGTTTGTTCTGTTCCAGCAGAAATTTTTTCCTGTCCACCAGCTCGACTTTAATGTCTTCTATCGCTTGAACGATACGTTCCCGCGGCGTGACATAGTGCGATTTGGGGTAAACGGTAAATCGCTGGATGGTGGAGTCAATATGCCCTGTGAGGGGGTCAAATAATGAGAGCCTTTCTACCTCTTCGTCAAACAGCTCAACCCGCAGAGCCAAATCGTCTGATTCAGCAGGGAAAATATCAATAACTTCACCGCGTACGCGAAAAGTGCCGCGCTGAAATGCCTGGTCATTACGCGTATATTGCAGGTCTGTCAGACGGCGTAAAATGGATCGCTGATCGATAATCATGCCCTTGGTCAGGTGCAGCATCATCTTCAGGTATAAATCAGGGTCTCCCAAACCATAAATGGCAGATACCGATGCCACCACTATCACGTCTCTGCGTTCCAGAAGCGCTTTAGTTGCCGAAAGACGCATCTGTTCAATATGTTCATTGACTGACGCATCTTTCTCAATAAAGGTATCCGAACTGGGGACATAAGCCTCGGGTTGATAGTAGTCGTAGTAAGAGACAAAAAACTCCACGGCGTTGTCAGGAAAGAATTCTTTCATTTCGCCATACAGTTGCGCTGCCAGCGTCTTATTGGGTGCCAGTACCATCGTTGGGCGCTGTAAATCAGCAATCACATTCGCCACGGTAAAGGTTTTACCTGACCCGGTTACACCCAGGAGTGTCTGATGCGCCAGGCCATCTTCCAGCCCTTCTTTCAGGCGACGAATGGCATCGGGCTGATCGCCCGAAGGGGTAAATTCAGAATGAAGTTTGAACGCTTTACTCATGGAGAGGCTACCTGCTGAAGAAATGCGCGAACCAAGGGACTATTCTACCTGTAAGCGGTTTTTTTTCCATAAAAACTGTATATAACACCAGTTATGATACGCTATTTGCTCATTATAAAGATAAAATCAGCGCCAATTTTAACCAGTTTAAAACAACCATGGAACAAAATTCTGGAGCAAACAGGTTATCCCCAGATTTTTTCATCTTTTAACATTTGTCAATAGCCCCCACCCCTGGCCATTCCGTTTAATGTCAGATTTATGACAGTTATTGATTTTATTTAACTTATTGAATATCATAATTTATCTTAAAAAGACGGCTTTAACGCCAATTTAGATGAAACCCGCGTCCGAGCTAGCTTTAATCTAGTTTTCTAACCCTAATGCACAGGGTTATCCACAGGAATAGTGGATAACTAAGTCAAGCCCTTATCATTCGCAGGCTGTGAATCCCCCTGATTTTTTTTAATTAACGCTAAAAAAAAATTTCCGGAAATTTTTTTCACTTTTACAATTCAGTTTTTCGCTGGTTTTAACAGCATCGGTTGTAGATTTTTCCAGCATAAAACCTTAGCCACCGAATCATCCTCTCCCTGACAGCCGTTCTTCTAAAGTATCTGACCGAACACAGGGATCAAATCCCCCCGTTTTATCTATACTCGTCATACTTCAAGTTGCTCAGGATTGCAGGGTCTCCACGTGCCAAATCACACCGCCTGTCGGTGCTCATCATCACACCTCGCTCTGCGCACGCAAGTCACTCGACTTACTTTAATAGCAACATCCAGGCTGAGGGATAGCTCAATGACGGCTCTATGATTGGGTTAAAGTTGCCAGATTAAGGTAATCGCCAAGGTGAGTCGTCATAGTCAGCTCTTCGAGCCAAGGAATTTCCCCCAGTAACGGAGCTGATATTCGCTGTTTCAGGGTTGCCAGATACTCAGTGTGCCATTTTCCCTGCGGCTGAATATCATTGGCGATCCAGCCTGCCAGCGGCAGCCCTGCGGCCTGAATCGCCTGCACGGTTAGCAAAGCATGATTGATACAACCGAGCTTTATCCCGACCACCAGAATCACCGGCAGTTGCTCTGTCTTGACCCAGTCGGCAAAAGTCGTGGTGTCCGATAAGGGGGTAAACCAGCCTCCAGCCCCTTCAACTTGTACCCAGTCAGACTGAGCAGTAAGCCGCGCCAGCCCTTCAGACATCACGGAGAAGTGAATCGGTCGCTGTTCGTGGGCGCTAATAATATGGGGCGATGTGGGTTCGACAAAGACCAAAGGGTTGATAGCCTCATAAGGCAGTTTCAGATAACTTGCACACTGTAACGCCAGAGCATCATCATTCCGAATACCCTCAGCTGTCATTTGGCTACCGGAAGCAACCGGTTTATAACCGACTGCATGATATCCGGCACTGACCGCCGCCTGTAACAGAGCACAGCTGGCAACCGTTTTACCCACTTCAGTATCGGTGCCGGTAATAAACCACTTATTCATCGCGTTCAATCACTCCAGAGATAATTCGCCAGCTTAAGGGGTAACCCTCTTGATGCTGCGGCCATGTTGCAGCCAGATGTTGTAACTGTTTCCGGGTCGTCAGTTGTGGCTGGCGTCCGTGATGTAAGTGCGTAGCCCCCACCCCCTTGAGTGAACGCATCGCACTGATAACATCAGGGAAATACTGCGTTATTGGATGACATTGCAGACTTGTGCGCCAGAAACGGCAAGCCTGTTCAATGTTCTGAATGGTCATAAAGGTATTGACTGGCTGGCGGTCATCTACTGCTTGCCAGGCCTGACGCAACTCGATCAGTGAACCTGAAACCAGGGTGGTAAAAGCAATACAGCCGCCAGGTTTGGTCACCCGATAGAGTTCAGCCAGAGCCTGGTGAATATCGGAACACCACTGGAGTGTCAGATTGCTCCAGGCTAAATCCACGCTCTTATCTGCCAAGGGAATAGCTTCGATATCCGCTTCAATAAAGCGTTCTGCGGACTGCTTTTGCTGACAAACTTCCAGCATCGAAGCCGATAAGTCGAGCGCGACGACTCTGCTCCCCCGACGTTGCCAGACCCGGCTATACCAGCCAGTACCACATCCTGCATCCAGTAACTCGTCAGCCTGACGAGAAGCAACACGCGCCAGTAATCTGTCTCCGCTGAGTCGTTGCAGGTCAGCAAACTGCTCATAGTGATTTGCCGCTCGGCTAAACGCCGCAGCAATAGCCGCTTTATCAACTGGCTGCGTCATAGAGCACCTCCAGCAAACGGTCGATATCCTGGTCACGGTGTGCCGCACTGAGCGTAATGCGTAAACGCGCGCTTCCGGGGGGGACGGTGGGTGGACGGATGGCAGTGAGCCAGAAACCTTGCTCACGTAACGTTGCCGCCAGTGTCAAAGCGGCCTGATTTTCACCAATAATTAATGGCTGAATCGCGCTATTGCTGGCGAGTCGCTGAAAAGGCAGGGACAAAGCTCCGTCACAAAAACGCCGGATATTACGCTGTAGTCTGGCGCGTAAATTATCTGCCTGACGGATAACCTGGAGTGCCGCTTGTAACGTAGCGGCTTGAGCAGCAGGCATCATGGTGCTGTAAATCAAATGTCGGGCATATTGCAGCAGATAATCAGCGGTATTTTCATTACACAATACCGCCGCCCCACTGACACCAAAGGCTTTACCGAAAGTGACCACCAGAATATCCGGTTTTACTCGCTGGGCATGGCAACTGCCACGACCCTCATCACCCACAACACCGATACCATGAGCATCATCAACCATCAGCCAGGCCCCAGCCCGCCGGGCTTGATGTTCCAGACCGCCTAAGGGAGCGCTATCGCCGTCCATGCTAAATATCCCTTCCGTCATCAACAACGTCTCCCCCGACGCTCGCGGGGCTAACAGCGCAGGGAGGGCATCAATATCATTATGATGAAAACGTTTAAGCTGGGCCGCCGACTGTATCGCTGCTTCGATCATTGAGGCATGGCAAAGCTTATCGGCGACCAGCAGGTCGGCTTTCTGACCCAGCGCGCCGATCACTGCCTGATTAGCGCTATAACCCGAGATAAACAACAGTGCACGGTCAAACCCAAGCCAGGTCGCCAGCGTCTGTTCAAAGTGCTGATGTTGCTGGCTATAACCGGTGATATGTCCGGAGCTGCTACTGCCGACTCCCCATTGCGCAGCCCCCTGCTGCCAGGCGGCGATCAGAGCCGGATGCTGACTCAGACCAAGATAGTCATTACTGGAAAAATTAAGATATGCCCGCCCAGCAATGTGGATCTCCCTCCCCTGATTCTGCTCATGCGCCAGGCGACGGCGAAACAGTCCTTTTTGCTGCTGTATCGCTAAGGCGCTATCAATGCGTTGCTGCCAGCTCATTATACGGCCGCGTTGTAATAGTTAGCCGTATCAGCATTCATCCACTGACGTGTCAGGTGTTGCTGTTGCTCATTATCCCCCAACGCCGTCGCGGTATGCTGCGGATTAAGACCAAGCTTACGGAACAGACGCAGGTCGCTGTCCTCTTCCGGGTTAGTGGTCGTCAGTAGCTTGCAGCCATAAAAAATAGAGTTGGCCCCGGCCATAAAGCACATAGCCTGAGTTTGCTCACTCATCTGTTCCCGTCCGGCAGACAGACGAACATAAGAGCTCGGCATCATGACTCTGGCTACGGCAATAGTACGAATAAAATCAAAAGGATCGACATCATCATTATCGGCAAGGGGTGTGCCTTTGACTTTAACCAGCATATTAATCGGCACGCTTTCTGGTGGGGTCGGCATATTGGCCAGTTGTAGTAACAGCCCCGCCCTGTCCGTCACTGACTCCCCTAACCCAAGGATACCGCCGGAACAGACTTTAATCCCGGCACCACGCACTTTATCCAGGGTATCCAGACGCTCCTGATAGGTTCGGGTGGTGATGATATTGCCGTAGAATTCTGGCGAGGTATCGAGGTTGTGGTTGTAATAATCCAGCCCGGCAGCCGCCAGTCTTTCAGCCTGAGAATGGTCAAGCGTTCCGAGGGTCATACAGGTTTCCAGCCCCATCGCTCTGACTCCCTGCACCATTTGCTCAAGGTAGGGCATATCACGCTCATGAGGGTTTTTCCATGCGGCTCCCATACAAAAACGGGTCGCCCCGGTACTCAGTGCCTTACGGGCAGAGTCCAGAACCTGCCCTACTTCCATTAAGCGCTCAGTTTCCAGACCGGTTTTATAGCGGGCACTTTGCGGACAATACTTACAATCTTCCGGGCAAGCCCCTGTTTTAATCGACAGCAACGTGCTGACTTGAACCTGCCGGGGATCAAAGTGCTGACGATGAACTGACTGTGCTTCAAACATCAGTTCCATAAAGGGTTTTTCAAATAAAGCGGTGACTTGCGACATTGTCCAGCGAGAGTTGTGAGCCATTAAGCCTCTCCAAAAGGTGTTATCATTCATCAATTGCGGTTATAATAGTAAACCTAAATGCTTTTCAATTGGTTTACAAGTCACACTATGACACCTGCTGATTTATCATTCGATCGACGCCATATCTGGCATCCCTATACCTCCATGACCCAGCCGTTACCGGTCTATCCGGTGGTATCAGCCCATGAATGCACGTTGATGCTGAGTGACGGCACGCCACTGGTTGATGGTATGTCCTCCTGGTGGGCGGCTATCCACGGCTATAATCATCCCCGCCTCAACCAGGCGATGAAGCGGCAAATCGATAGCATGTCGCATGTGATGTTTGGCGGTATTACCCATCCCCCGGCTGTCGACTTATGTCGTAAACTGGTCGCGATGACACCCGAAGCGCTGGAGTGCGTATTTTTAGCTGATTCCGGCTCAGTGGCGGTCGAAGTGGCGATGAAAATGGCGCTGCAGTACTGGAAGGCTAAGGGTGAAACCCGGCAGCGTTTCTTGACGCTGGGTGGCGGTTATCATGGTGATACGCTTGGGGCGATGTCTGTCTGCTGTCCGGATAATTCGATGCACAGTTTGTGGCAAGGTTACTTACCTGAGCAGCTGTTTGCGCCGGCACCGACTTGCCGCTTTGACGCCCCCTGGGATGAAAGAGATATCGTTCCGTTTGCCCGTTTAATGGCGGGTTATCGCCAGGAAATCGCGGCCGTTATTCTTGAGCCAGTGGTACAGGGTGCCGGAGGCATGCGTTTTTATCATCCCCAGTGGTTGCGCCAGATCCGACGGATGTGTGACAGAGAAGGGATTTTGCTGATTGCCGATGAGATAGCCACAGGCTTTGGCCGAACCGGCAAACTGTTTGCCTGCGAACATGCCGGTATCACTGCAGATATTCTCTGTCTGGGTAAAGCGCTCACCGGCGGTACCATGACGCTTTCCGCCACGCTGACGACGCGGCAGGTAGCCGATACTATCAGTGAGGGTGAGGCGGGTTGTTTTATGCACGGCCCGACCTTTATGGGTAATCCTCTGGCCTGCGCGGTTGCCAGC